>X363_Desmarests_Spiny_Pocket_Mouse__coassemble_607_pt1 | contig 19897 bp, 25 predicted proteins | sample X363_Desmarests_Spiny_Pocket_Mouse__metabat2_high_PE_013 | metagenome-assembled genome bin X363_Desmarests_Spiny_Pocket_Mouse
TGTCGGGCTATTGTAAATCCCGCCTCATTTTTTGCACTTCGATTTGGAATTTACACCGCAAACACCGCAAACGCCGATATTTTCCATTCACAGAGACAAATGGAGTATCGGATATGGTCTGCCGGCCGAGTCAAACTCATCCCTGCCGATAACCCTGAATCCTTTCCTCTGATAGAATTTCAATGCTGTCTCATTCTGTTCGTTGACATCAACATTACATAACCCTTTAGCCACTGCAAAGGACAATAATTCGGATCCATATCCTTGCCCCATACAGTCCGAATCCACAAACAGCATTTCTATCATATCACCCGACAACCCGATGAATCCCGCCACCCTATCAGTGGATTCCACGACATACAAAGACACATTAGGCAAATAAAACAATGGCATGTCTCTCTTTATATCCTGCAAGTCTTCTTCACTCAGGAAATGATGGGTAGCCCTGACAGAACGCTCCCATACACCCACAAGAATGGGGTATTCCGATTGTGTCGCTTTCCTTATTTCTTTCTCCATAATGCAAAAATACAAAGATTTTTCAGAGCCTTTGGCGCTTTGCTCTGCAAAGAATCCGATGTGATAATGCACAAAACCGCAGAACTATTTGATAGTCTGCGGTTTTATACATCTTTTCCCGATTTTGGTCGGATTATGTTGGCGGAAAGACAGGGGGCTGAACGCCCGAGTCTATATACGCTTATATCAAATAGATAGATACTTCAGATTTGTTTGTGTGCCGGATTTGTGCCTGATGCTGAAAGTCCGGCTTCGGAACCTTCCCGACCGCCTCTGCGGTCACGCTCCAATCCATTAACGAAGTTAGTAAAAAAACCTGACTGTCAAGTCCGGGGTTTCATTTTTCTGATTTTTAACTATTCAATTCCCTTTCAAGTTCTGTCAGTTTCAAGTATGATGTCTCTATGTCATTGAACTTTGAAATTTCCACCATATCGCCGGCGGTTAATCCGTCGATGCAATTTGCCGGAGACAATCCAGAGGCAATGGATTCTGCATTATTCTCGAATAGAGATAGCATTTCGCAGCCGTATAGGTTTGATAAACTTTCTAAAACTTCATATGGTAGTTCATTTTCACCATTCTCATATATCCTGTATAGAGCAACGTCTATTCCTAACATTGTCGCTACGTTATCAGGGGTATATCTAAACGATTCACGAAATTTTCTAATATTATTGGCAACGGGATTTCCCATAACATGAATTCATTATTTTTGACTAAAACGAATCGGTAAGCAGAAAAGTCCTTAATGACATATGAGTGATTCCATCATAGTCTTTCGGTTTGCTTATTGGATCCATTGACACTACGTATTTAGGGTAATTGTCGGGAATCTGCATCAGATTACCGAACTCACATTTCACGGTCGAATCCTCATTGAGCAGATATGCAACCTGAATGTACATGGGTTTGCCTCCCTTTTCAGCCACAAAGTCAATTTCTCCATTAGGAAGAGTTCCGACGGAAATTTTATAACCCAGATTTTTCAAGTGGAGATATACGGCATTCTCCATTACCTTTTCAATGTCCTTTGTCCGGTTGCTTCCGACAAGCAGATTCCTCAAACCAAGGTCTTCAAAGTAATATTTGTCGTTGGTTTCCAGCAGCCGTTTGCCATGAATGTCATAACGCTTCACCTTGTTTATGATATAAGCATTTGATGCCGCCTTCAGGTAATTGACAGCGGATAGCGGAGTCAACTCCACTCTCTGTGCTTTGAGATATTTCGACAAGGATGTGGCCGACACCAGTTGCCCCGTGTTATCACTGACGTATGACATCAGATTCTCAAACAGTGTGACATTCCGAAGCCCCTCTCTTTGCACCACATCCTTCAGCACTATGGTGTTGTAGATGTTCTGCACATACTCCCAGACAATGTCCTCATTTTCAAGGCCGAGTCTGTAAAGATGAGGAAGTCCTCCGAATGAGAGGTACTGTTCAAGGCTTTCAGCCGAGTCTTCAAGATTATGGAAACGGAGAAATTCGCGGTAAGACAAACTTTGGATATGAATGTCGATATACCTGCCTCCAAGATAGGTTGACAGTTCGGACGAAAGCATTTTTGCATTGCTGCCGGTGACTATTATCTGACACTCCTCATCAGCATTGAGGCTTCTCAGTGTATTCTCGAAACCCTCAATATCCTGCACTTCGTCAATAAGGAGATAATTATCCTCATCTTCGGGAAATTTCCCTTCAATATAGGCGGACAGATCCGAATCATTTTTTATTGAATCGAATTTCTTCTTCTCCTTGTTTATATATACGATGTTGGCATCGGGATTTTTCTTGTGAATTATTTCTGCAAGTTCCCGAAGCACGTAGCTTTTACCCACACGGCGCTGACCGGTGAGGGCAATCATCATACCCTTATTCAAGAACCTAAGGATATGGTCAATGTATATCTGTCGCGAAATGATTTCCATACGGCAAAGGTAATAAATTTTATTTGTCATACCAAATAAAATCCATCGTTAAGGTAATTTTGTTAATCGTACCAAATAAAATTCACTGCAAAAACGGCGAGAGAGGGAGCGGTCTTAAGTGTTGGCGGCGCGATGCCGTCAAAAAGCATAGGGCGATGCCTTATGTCAGCGACTTACCAAATATTTAACATGCACGACATTCATCGGACAGACTTGAATCGCCTATCTTGCAAAGGCTTTAACCTCGACATCAGACATTATCCAAATTTCGACTTTAACATTCTCGGATGAAACTATTAAAAAGTCACCACTATTTCCGACTTGTGTCGGAATTGGGTCGTGAGATATTGCTAACCATCAATATATTAAAGCCATTTCAGGCACAAATCAGGCACAGAAACGTGCCTCGGTGAGCGGTGATACGAATTTGTGCCTAAAGTATGTCTGAGATGGTCTTTTTTAAGTCTGACATCGGTCCTGAATCCGATGGGATAAGACACTAAAAACCGCAGAGCTATTTGATAGTCTGCGGTTTGTCCGTCTTTGTCCGATTTTCGTCGGATTTGTTTGCGGAAAGACAGGTACTTTTGGAAACCTGCGTATCTCCGTAACTTTCAATATCTTATCTATGTTGCTAATATCGACTGCAACAGCAATGCAACGATTTTTGGATGCAAATCATCGCACCCTCCTCCGAGGGTGTTTTGTGCTGATTGCAAAGTTAATCATGAGTTTTCACACTGCAACAGTTGATGTAGTTAAGAATTGTTAAATTCGGCATTTTTGCGACTGCCGTCAGACTCCATTGCAACTGTAACGGTTGCAGAACTATGCAACGATATTAGAGAATCAGTCTCCGTGCATGGCACTGATTACATCTTGCGGATACATTATATTTATGCTATCTGCTGAGTCTTTTGGATCATTTTTCAGGAACAGCACTGTCACTATTTCCTTGCCTTTTGCAAATGGCAGGCTACTGATTTTCTCCAAGAGTTTGCGATGAAGTTCAGAGGCTATTTCGGGGTTCGTCCATTTACATTCGCCCACAAGCAATGCCTTTCCGTCGGTGGATTCCGCCATTACATCAAACTCCATTTCCCGGAACGTGTTTTTCTCCTCGCCCGGTACGGTTCCCCACCATCGGGCGGCTTCGCCCCAACGATGACCGAACATTAGATTGCCGCTTACGGCCTCACGGCACAGGTGTTCCCAATGCTGTGACACATGCCCGGTGAAATCCCTTTCTATTTCCTCCATTACAATATTTTTGCGGCCACGCGCAAGGCTCGACATGTTTGGCATGATGAACGAGTAGTAAAAATCCATCATCGGGTCGTTGATTCGGTATATCCCTTTCTTTGACTTTTTCGGGCTATCACCAAACGGTATTTCACGGCGGATATACGTCATCTGGATAAGCCGGTCAAGCGGAGCGGATAGCGAAGTTGCCTCACGCCCCATACGGGATGCAATTTCTGAAAGACGATTTGCACCTCCGGCTATCACTGCCATCAACGACTCCGACTGCACTGTCACCTTCATGTCGTCAAGGAACAGTTTCTTTGGCTCGTCATACAGAACTGTTGTCGGGCCGAGCAACATTTCCCGGATAGCATCCGTTAATGAACTGTATTCTTCCCGGAGTTCCCAGTATCTCGGCACACCGCCCCATACGCTGTATTCCTCAATGGTGGAAATCGCTTCAAGATGCAGTCCTTCCTGCAAATAGGGCAATGGGATGGGGCGAACATCAAGAATAGCATCTGCACGGCCATAGAGCGGTTCACTCTGGCTGAGAATCATCTCTTGCATCATGCGCTGTGAGCTGCCGCATATCACAAGGTTGTATTTCAAAGTCTTCGTATCAAGAATCCGCTGGAGGATTGACGGCAGTTCCGGAGAATGTTTCACCATGTAGGGGAATTCGTCAAGACACAGCGTGAACCGATGTTCGGTAAGACGGTTGAGCATGAGGAACAACTCTTCCCATCCGGAGAATTTTGCCATGCCGATTTCCGGGAATTTCTGCGAAAGGAGTTCCTGAAGCATTTCAAGCTGAACATTGTCAACGAGGTCACCGGCCATGTAATAGACATCGTTAGCGGATAGCACACGCTTGATAAGCGTGGACTTGCCAAGTCGGCGCCGCCCATACACAACGACAAACTTAGCCGGTGTTGCCGGATTCAGAGCCCTTCTTAGTTCGGCTATCTCTTCTTTACGATCAAGAAACTCCATAATTATGTTTTATAAAAATTATTTTCGGCAAAAATAATAATTATTTCCGACCCGACCAAATTCAGGAGCAGAAACACCATCGCGAAAGCGGAGAGAGGGAGCGGTCTTTAGTGTTGGCGGCGCGATGCCGTCAAAAAGCATAGGGCGATGCCTTATGTCAGCGACTTACCAAATATTTAACATGCACGACATTCATCGGACAGACTTGAATCGCCTATCTTGCAAAGGCTTTAACCTCGACATCAGACATTATCCAAATTTCGACTTTAACATTCTCGGATGAAACTATTAAAAAGTCACCACTATTTCCGACTTGTGTCGGAATTGGGTCGTGAGATATTGCTAACCATCAATATATTAAAGCCATTTCAGGCACAAATCAGGCACAGAAACGTGCCTCGGTGAGCGGTGATACGAATTTGTGCCTAAAGTATGTCTGAGATGGTCTTTTTTAAGTCTGACATCGGTCCTGAATCCGATGGGATAAGACACTAAAAACCGCAGAGCTATTTGATAGTCTGCGGTTTGTCCGTCTTTGTCCGATTTTCGTCGGATTTGTTTGCGGAAAGACAGGGATTCGAACCCTGGGTACCCGTAAGGGTACAACGGTTTTCGAGACCGTCCCGATCGACCGCTCCGGCATCTTTCCTTGCGGTTGCGAGTGCAAATGTACGCAGTTTTTTTCTTTCATGCAAATTTTTTTGAACTCCTGTCTTGAAAGATAGCGATCCTAACGTATACCTAATGCAAATAACATTGTGAGGCTCAGGAAAATTTTCTACTTTTGCACTTGACCAATCATGATTGCCAGTCAGAATACACACTAATGATAGACAATTCCCTCAAACAGTATATTGAGGCTGCGATATTGCCCATATACGACACTTTTGATGCGGCGCATCAACGCGACCACGTTGATATGGTAATTGAGCAAAGCATGGCCATTGCCAGAGATTTGCATGTCAACGAAAATATGGTGTACACCATAGCTGCGTATCATGACACCGGCCTGAGCGCTGGCAGAAATACCCATCACCTTGTGTCAGGCCAGATAGTACGTGAAGATACGCGGCTCCCGGATTGGTTTACCCCTGAGGATATCGATACCATCGCACAGGCTTGCGAAGACCACCGGGCATCATCCGGCCATGAGCCAAGAAGCATCTATGGCAAGATCGTAGCAGAGGCCGACCGGTTTATTGATCCCGACACAATAATTATCCGTACAGTGCAGTATGGTCTGGCGAATTACCCCGATCTTGACAGAGACGGACATTGGCAGCGCACTCTCGGGCATCTGCATGAGAAGTATGCCGAAGGCGGCTACCTCAGGCTATGGTTTGAGAACAGTCCGAATGTAGCACGGCTCAACACATTGCGTGAGATAATAAAAGACGAGGATTCCCTGCGGGGAAGATTCGATACACTCTACGACTCCCTATCTCTCGACCCGGCATTGTGACAGGAAACTATTCAACGGTGAAATACCCTATAACTATCTGATTAGCAATTATTGAAATATATCCATCGCATCCCATTCCCATGGGTATCATCACACCAAAATTCCTGCCGAGGGTGTTGCAGAACTATCCTCCTTTTTCAGAAATCTCACTCGCTTTCCAGATACTCCTTTTGTTTCTGCTTGGAGAGTTTCCTTATCACTTCATCTGCAGAATGCTGTATCAGTTCCACAATCAGCCGGTCGGGAACATCTTTTTGAATATACACGGAGTTCCACAGCAGATTGTTTCCCGCATAGTATCCTTTGGTCACACCCTCGTACTTCTCCCTTAATTCAACAGTCCTTGCAGGATTGCACTTCATTACTACAAAATATTCGTTATCCTTGGGATTAAGTGAGAAAAAAGCGAACATCTTGTTCATTACCTTATAAACCAACACGTCCTCTCCGAAAGGGGTGGACTCTTCCGCCTTCTTTATCGCAAGGCAATGATTCCGCAACTCTTCAATATTCATGGAATTAGTGATTTATGTGCTTACCTTTTGCTTGCCGAACTATTCTACTGACAAATTCGGATTTTGCCATCGTGTAACCATCCCTGTCGTTTTTGAATTCCGGAAGCAGACTAAGTTTCAATCTCTCATAGTCCTCGGCGACATCTGGATGCCGGACAAGATAATCCCTGAAAAGGATCTCATCATTATCGCCGGCGCGGTGTATATGTATGTGGAATACCTTGTCGGCGTATCCTGAAGGAGTATATCCTTTGTTGAAACTCATGCGTGTTTCCGATTCGGACATACATATGTATCCGGATGCCTCTAAAACCCTTTTTACGACAGGAAACTCTGCATCGATCGAGATCTCCACCAGTATATCCACTATGGGCTTGGCATGGATGCGCGGAATCGCAGTGCTGCCAATATGGCTGATAACAGGGGAACAGGAGCATAAGAGCTTGTCAAGGATATCCATTTCATCTTTCGCCCAAGCCTTCCATACTGACTTATGAGGAGTCAATGTCACAGGAAAAAGAGCCCAAAGCTCCTCCAATGACATTTCTTTAAGCGATTTGCATTTATCCGTCATACTTCAATGTTTAAATGCAAAATTAACCGGAATATTTGGAAATCCGACATTGAAAATGAAAAAATGAGTCTATCATTTGAATATATGCCCTAAATTAACGTAATTTGTATTATTATTTCATCCATTTCCCATTTTTATGAAAAGACTCGCAATTTCGGCCATAATGCTGTTGTCAATCATTATCGGGAATGCACAGGCGACGGCAAACATCTCGTTCAAGGACTGCGACGACCCTTCAGTGGCCTCTATGCTCAGGGCACTCAACGGCTACCAGATAAAAGCCACAATCAAAGGCACCAATCCTGATGCCAGATTCTACGAGTTGTGGCTTGTGAAGAATCACGAAGGCCAACTCTCCAGAAAGTTATATGGATTCATCCCCGCAGGCACTGATTCAACCGAAATAGTATTCACGTCAATCCCATCCGACTCCCTTAACGCATATATATCCACCTATCCGCCTGTAGCCATGCGACACACCATGCACCTCCCCACAGCCTCATGCATATTGATAGAGTGCGTCAAAGAAGGAGGGTATGCACCGGAGGATACCATTCCCCTAGTGGCATATTCCACCGGAAAGCCTACGAAATATGACCTCGGCAATGGAGCAGTGGTCAACGGTTTTGACATCTGTGGTGTACGCTATTCCGGCACACATCCGTCGCAATGGCATATCAAGTTCGGAATCCGCGACTGCTACTATATGGAGGCCATACCGGCAAAAGCAATTGACTATACAAAGTTAAAATGACATATCAGGCACTGCCCTCAAAGAAAAGTTACCATGACTTAAATTCCCAATAAATCAATATGAAAAAGACAATTTTACTATCCGCAGCAGTGATGATGCTATGCAGCTGCTCTGGCAATAAAACGAATGAGTCCGCCTCCGCACAGGATGAGACAGCCAACGTCCGGCTTGACTCAGTCGGGCTGCAAGGTGAATGGCGGTTATCGTCCTACCGAGTGGACTGCGCGTCGGTTGAGCTTGCCGACAGCACTGATTATCTCCTCGCGTTCAACGAGCCTGACAACACTTTCGGCCTGACTACCGATTGTAATACAATAGGCGGAGAATTCGGGGTCACAAACGACACAATACGCTTCCATAACATGATGGTGACAGAGATGGCGTGCCACGACATGACTGTGGAGCAAAACATGCTACGAATGCTCAACGACACCACCGCCTACGCCACATACTCGGCCGACACCCTGACCCTTGCCGCCCCTCAGATTGGCAACGCCCGATTTGTCCGCAGATAAATCATGGCGCATCGGGATATAATTGACGGACGGTGCGGATGGTGCGCCGGCGACGATGATTACATCGCGTATCACGACAGCGAATGGGGGCGCCTGAAAACCGACGAGAACGGACTATTTGAAAAAATCGTCCTTGAGGGAGCACAGGCCGGCCTCAGCTGGATCACAATCCTGAGACGCCGCAATGGGTACCGCGAAGCATTCCATCAGTTTGTCCCTGAAAAAGTGGCGGCCATGACTGATGAGGATGTCGACCGCTTGATGCAAAACCCGAGGATCATCCGCAACCGCCTCAAGATCAAGTCGGCAATCACCAATGCTGTGGCTTTCATGAAAATTCAAAATGAATTTGGCTCATTTTTTGCCTATGTTCAATCATTTCTGCCAAGCGGTGCCCCAATAGTCAACCATTTCAGCTCGCTTGCCGAAATCCCGGCCTCTACACCGCTGTCCGATGCCATAGCCAAGGACATGAAGCGCCGCGGCTTCAAATTCTTCGGCACCACCATGTGCTATGCCTTTCTGCAAAGCTGCGGCTTTGTCAACGATCACCTCGTCGGATGCCATTGCCGACAGAAACTTTCAGACTGACCAACAGGATTATGGACATAGAAAGAGTGAGAGAGTACTGCCTGACCAAGCCCTGGGCCATAGAAGACACGCCGTTTGGTCCTGAATATGTTACGTATCGCGTAGCCGGAAAGATTTTCTGCTGCCTGGCACTTGTACGTGGCAATGTCGTGCAGCTGAAATGGAATCCCGCCGAGTTCGACGACATAATCGAACGATATTCATATGTGCATCAAGCCTGGCACTGGCATAAACGCCATATGATACAGTTTGATTTCGACGAGGCGCCCGTTCCCGATGCAGTGGCAACATCGTTGATAGACCGCGCATATGAATATGTATTTAGCAAGCTGCCGAAGAAAACCAGGGCCAACCTCATTCTGTCCAACCAGAAGCCGTGACAATGGATAAAATCAGGGAAAGGCTTTCCGGGCATATCCACGCACGTGATGTGGCCGAGATAAAGACATATGCGTTGACAGACGACGAATCCATGGGTACACTGTACACACTGGCATTTGATAATGACGCGCGTGTTGCCGGCAATGCCCTGTGGTGCATGACGTGGTATAACCGTCGGCAGTCGCAGTGGCTGATTCCCAAGCGCGAGGAGCTGATGGAGCTGGCCATGGCAAGCCCACACGTCACCGTGCGGCGCCTGTCGCTCAACCTCCTCGAGAGAATGCCATGGGAAGAAGAGGATATCCGCACAGAATTCCTTGATTTCTGTCTTGAGCGTATACTGTCTGCTGCCGAGCCTCCCGGAGTGCGCTCCCTATGCATAAAACTGGCATACGCCCAATGCCGCCATTATCAGGAATTGGCGGCCGAGCTCAGGATAATCCTTTCTGAAATATCACAACAGCCCATGTGCCCGGCCATATCTTCCATACGCAAAAATACCCTGAAAAAACTCTGATTTTTCCTAAGGATTTTTTTAGTAATTTTGCATGCGTGAATCGAAACATCTTTTTTCGCTATGAAATCAATATCGCCGAATATCAAATTCATCGGAGCCGAGGATGATAATCTCGACTTGTTCGAGGGGCAGTATCCCCTTACAGATGGCATATCATATAATTCATACCTTATTGATGATGAACAGCCTACGGTGGTCGACGCCGTGGATGTGCGCCGCTGCGCCGACTGGCTCGCGTCTCTTGAGGCAGCGCTCGGCCCGCTCCGCACACCGACATATCTGATCGTGCAGCACATGGAGCCCGACCATTCGGGCAGCGTGAGCGCGATCGCCCGCCGATACCCAGACATGAAAATTGTATGCACGGCCAAAGCTGCCCGCATGCTCGGTATATTCTTTGAGGATATTGACTTCCACGACCGCATACACGTGGTGGCCGACAACGACACACTGTGCCTTGGCCGCACCACCCTGCGCTTTATCACAGCGCCGATGGTGCATTGGCCCGAGGTGATGTTGACGCTCGACCTTACCGACAGGGTACTCTTCTCAGCCGACGCGTTCGGCACATTCGCCATGTCAGGCGGCGCCACCGGCGAAGCCTGGGATGCTGAGGCACGTCGCTACTATACGAATATCGTGGGACGCTTCGGACAAAGCGTACAGGCAGTGCTCAAGAAACTCACAGGACTGCCATTCCAGACCATAGCCCCGCTTCACGGCCCTGTGCTCACCGACAACCTTGCCCGATACTGGAAACTTTACGACCAGTGGAGCCGTTACGAGCCTGAGACACGCGGCGTATTGGTGGCATATGCATCTGTATACGGCGGTACAGCCGAAGCTGCCAGGCGGCTTGCCTATGAGCTTGAATGCAAAGGAGCCGGCGAGGTTGTACTGCTCGACCTTTGCCGCCACGACGTATCATATGCCGTGGCCGAAGCCTTCCGCCTCAGTGCCATGGCCCTGTGTTCGGTGACATACGACGGCATGCTCTTCCCGGCCATGCAGAATTTCCTGCACCATATCGAGGCCAAGAAGCTGTGTGGCAGAAAGGTCGGTCTTATGGAAAACGGCGCATGGGCTCCAGTGGCTGCGCGCCTCATGGCCGATGCCCTCGGAAAGATGAAAGACATGGCCGTGGCAGAGCCGGTGGTAAGGATCAACGCACGCCTGCACCCGTCAGATATGCCTGCCATCACTCTGCTGGCCGAGGCTCTTGCATGAACGACAAACTTATTTGCCGATCACATCCATCGTAATCGACGACTTGGGGCAGCCGGCAATACAAGTCTCACACTTGATGCAATCAGGATCAAGCATCCCAGCCACAGCGCCTTTTGCATCATAAGGTTTCAGCTGCATCGGGCACACTCTGGCACAACGCTTGCACATCACACAGCTGGAGTCGATGTGGATATTCCTGAATGTCGACCTATGCTTTCGCGGAGCCACCCATGCGGAAAGTGTACCCATAGGGCAGAATGTACACCAGGCTCTGGGCGAATACACGATGCCAAGGACAGTGGCCACCAATGTGGTGACGAGGATTATTGTCCAGAACACGCCGCCGATCGCACTCCACTCGCCACCGGCGAAATAAAGCTGCACTCCGAACATGGTGAATATGAATATGAGCATGAACAGCCTGAATCCCCTGCTCCTTAAGAAATCCGGAATCCGGCGGTTACGGCTTATACGGCTTATCAACTTGTCGTAATAGCTCCCGCGCGGACAAAAATGACCGCACCAATATCTACCCTTGAACACCGACATGGTCACCGGACCTATCATACAGATTATGGCGGCGAGACCCACTATCGGATAGAAGAATCCCAACACCAGAAATACAACCAATATCCAGTAAAGCATACCCGTCAATTATCTGATGATACCACGGCATGTTTGGGGCAAGTACGGAAGCATTTGCCACACTTGATACACTTCGACTGATCAATCACCGGCAGCCCGTCGGCATTTTGTGAGATAGCGTCCACAGGACATATCTTTATCAATGGGCAGAGATGATCCTGCGGGCAGATTCTGGGATCTATGGAATAAGTCATGACATAGGATGTTATATTATTTTTTGCAAAATTAATCTATTTTGCAAACTCCTGCAACAGGCACACCCTCTTAGAGGATGAAATTAAGCATCGAAAGTGAAAATGAGCGGTTCTGGCTCAGGAGGCGTATAAATGCCCTGGTAGCGCATTTCATGTACGTACCTCTCACTATGTGGAAGGAGCCCTGCATATCGCAGCGCGGCTCATCGAGACGCACGCTCACCAAGCCTGGCATATTCATCACCGTAGCCTGCGAGAGAAAGGTAAGCATCCGGCTGTTTTTCACCAAGTCAAGCAGAATATAAATATCGTTGACCTCAACCTTGGCATTCACCTCAAAATCAATGGTTTCATTAAATATACGATCAAGAGTGCTCCGGGCCTGCATCCCCTTCGCTGGCAGACACAGCGGATATGCCTCAATATCACGGAAACGCAACGCCGGAGTCCCGGCCAGAGGGTGCGCATCCGACATCACCACACTGAGATGATTGTCAAACAGGATATGCGACTCAATGCTCTCGTCGATATCCTGCGGCTTGTACGACAACGCTATATCTATATCCTGCCGCTTGAGCATCTCCATCAGCTCCTCCACCGGTTTACAGAAAATATTGAGCTTGATCTCAGGATATAGCTTCAGAAACTCAAGCACCGTATCCTTCAACAACGGAGAAAAGGTGAATGTAGTGCCGATGTTCACATGCCCGCTCCTAACCTCCAGCACATCATGTATCCGGTCTATACAGGATGATGCCTCCTTGAGAGTACGCAAGGCCGACGGGAGGAAGGCATGGCCGACATCCGTAAGACGCACGGAATGCCTGCTGCGCTGGAACAACTGCACACCCAGCTCACCCTCAAGCGATGATATCTGCTGCGAGAGCGTGCTCTGAGTGATGTTCAACTGGCGCGCCGCCTCGCTGAAATTGAGCGTCTCGGCAACCTTGGCGAAGTATTTAATCTGTCTTAATTCCATGTCTTTTGTTTCTTGTGGCCTCGAATGACATCTTCTTCATGGCGAACAGCGGGAGAGTGACACCTACCACCATCAGGAATATAACGAAAAAAGTGACCATTGAATTGTAATGCAACAGATATAAATTGTGATCGAACTGCGATTCGGCCTCAGAACTGAGGCAACCCACCATCGCATGCACAGCGCGATAGGCATACATCCCCGGAATCATTGGCAAAAGCGAAGGAAACGACAAGCTCTCGGCCGGACAACGCGACCGGCGCGACAGCAGCACTGCGAGCATCCCTACGGCCAGAGCAGCGGCAAAGCTGCCGCATATTATCCCTATCCCTTTATGCATCAACACATAACACACAGCATGACCGATTCCGGCAATGAATCCGCAATACGGAAGCGCCTTAGCCGGCACGTTGGCCATGACCGCGAATCCGACTGATGCAAAAGCGCCGAATATGAAATCCTGGAATAAACCTATAGCCATCTCAGTAATTCAAAATAAGTGTTCCGCACAAAAGCCCCACTCCCAGACATACAGTAATCTCAAGCGCCGACAACAGAATGGTGAGCGAGCTCACGTAATGCCCGTGTATGAAATTGCTGAACGAATTGATATACGGAATTCCCGGCACGAGATACAGCACACTGGTGGCCACTGCCACATCGGCCGTATTTCCCAGACCGAATATATGAGATCCGCTGGCGATAATGGTGGAAATCACTCCGGACAACATTGTGCCAATACGGAAATCAAGTCCACGGCTGGTGAGCGAATGGCGCAGCCAGAAGCCAAGCACCGTACCGATCAGTACAAAAAACATGGCCCACGCATCACCGCCGAACAGCCTGCAAAATGAGGCATTCGCCCCACCGGCCGCAACCATCACCACCGGCAGCGGATACCGGCAGCGTGATGTCACGTAACTGAACATGCGTTCGGCCTGCTCCATTCCGATCCGCTCGTCGGCTATCTTCCAGCTCAGGCGGCTCAGAGCCGTGATTGTATAGAAGTCAACGCCCCTTGTGCATGGCTCTGAGCGCAGACACACCGGCTGGCCGTCGTTGTCCCTGATACTTACGTCCACATGCAGAGGCATCATCGTGAGCAGCACATCATAGCCAAACCGCTGCGCCACACGCCTCACGTTTCTTTCAGTACGCAAAGTGGTGGCGCCGCTTGACAGCAGCGATGCTGAATAGCGGGCGATGAACTGCCCCACCCTCACAGCATCGGACACCTGTCCCTTGTCAGCAATCATCTTCATCGTCCTCAGTGCAGTATACACTGTCGTCATCAAATTCCACCGCATGATGGCGACTATTGTAGGCATGAAGTTTGCGATAGACTGATCCGCCGATTGTGGCAGCTATGACCACTGCTATTGCAATCCAGAAAATCAACATTTGGTATTCCATTTTATAGATATTTTGTTTTCAGGGTGCAAAATTATGATGTGTGTCCACGGCCGCACACTTTTTGTTATGGTTTGTTTAGATAGTGATTATTACTGTTCCCGATAAAAAGATACCCAGGAAAGCCACTCGGCCCCCGGGTAAATATCGGCAAGAAAAGAAAGATTGTGAGTATCAGCTGAGTGACACCTGCGAGAGCAGCAAAAGTTTCTCCCACTGGTCTCGCTCGGTGAAAACAGATGTGTCATAGAGGTCGCGGTTGCGGAAGAAACCGTCGGCCGGGCTTACGGCTATGCTCCGGGGATGGAGTGCCTCATATATGCCACGTATCCTGGCAGCTATTTCCTCAGGATTCTCGAGAGATGGATGCCGTGGGTCAACCACCCCCACTATCAGCCCCTTGTCTTGAGGGAATTCGCGGCTTGCATCTTTTATGAATGCCAGGATGGTATCTTCGCTTCCCATGAACGTATCCACATTCCCATGCCCGAGAATCTTGTCGATGATCATGGAATAAAGCTGGCGTGAGATGGCTGATGTATCGGAACATTCGGTTTTCACAAACAGGATTTTCTGCATACCGGCAGGCAGAGCCGATAGCGCGTCATCATTCGTACCTCGCAGCAGCTCGGGCAGCTGTTCCGCGTCAAGACCGCCCTGAATCAAGCGTTTGAGTCCGTCCACAGAGCAGAACACATCCCAAGAGGTGTCACGCAATATCACACTGCCGCATCCCAGGCCATACAGATGCTCCAATGTGGCGCGATACGCCGCGGAGATCTGAGCCGCAGTCTCACTGGCATTCTGCACGGATGCGTTGCGGAGCACCCACATGAGCGTGGTCGCGGGAGCCGGCAGAGCCACCCTGGCAGTCTCGCCAGGAGCGACAAGACTTTTAAGGAATACAAAATCAGCAAATATTGGATGTTCAGGATTATATTCTATTTTACCTGTGATTTCGGGCACGGTCACTCCCGTCTCCACGTCCTGGAACACATGTCCGGATCTTACGGTTTTTGCCGACACGCCGGAGAGGCCGCAAAGGAAGTCGACAGGCCAGAGCCTCTGGCGCAGACCGCCGTCGGTGATGGCTTTGATACCTACCAGCCTCTGGCTGGATACCAGATCACGGATGCAATCGTCCTCTACCCGGCGCAGCTCGGAATCAGAGATGCGCTCCTCGGTATATTCGGCGCGCGCCTGCGACAGGGATTCCGGAAACATGAATTGTCCGGCATGTTCCACACTCACTGTGTTCAATACTTTAGTCTTTTCCATTTTGTGTCAAAAATCCAAACCTCGAGATGTTTAACAATGTTTTTTTAAGGCATCAGGCAGGTATCCTGACTTGTTTCCGCTACGGCGGCCTTCTCAGTTGATCACAACCAATGGCCCAAAATGCCGTGGCATTATCGAAACATACAGTAGCGGGTCTGTTCAGGCCTCTCACCTGATTCCCTTTTAACCCCTTGGTCTCTACCATGGGGGCCGAATGCTGGCGCAAATTAACGAAAAATTTCCGTAATTACCAAATATCGCCCTGAAAATATGTTTTACAACACATTTTTTAATCGTAAACACTGATACGCACTATTGCCGCAGCTGATTTTTTAAGCTACCTTTGCCGCTAAATTCCGATTTTATGAAATTCTTGAAACTAATAGCTGTATTCACTGCTGCACTTTTCACCACATGCTCCGCAAAATTGGATTTGGGCGAAAAGCTCCGGGTGTACACCAGCAGGTGTCCCGCCGAAGTGGGCGTGGCCGTGATTTTGCAGGACCGCGACACAATCGTGGTAAACGACGGCCACTACCCCATGAATTCCGTCCTGAAGATGTATCAGGCGCTCCCTACCGCCGGTGAACTGTCACGGCGAGGTATCCGCCCTGACTCAACAATATTGGTGGAACGCAACCGATACGATGCTGACACCTGGTCGCCCATGTTCAAGACATACACCGACTCCAAATTCAGCGTATCCTATATTTCCCTGCTGCAATATGCCTTGGAGCAGAGCGACAATAACGCATGCGACATCCTCTTTGACCATACCGTCGGCATCCCCGGTGTGAACGCCTACTGGCACAATATGGGCATCACCGATTTCAACATCAGCTGGAACGAGGCTCAGATGCACGAATCGCCGGCCAGAAGCGATGACAACTGGACCACCCCTTTGGCGGCGGCACGCGCAATCAACCATCTGGTGCCTCACTGTCTGGCATCGTCCGACCTGACCACGTCGCAAGTCGCCGGCATACTGATGCATTGCGCCACAGGCACCGCCCGCATACCCGCGCCCCTCCAGGGCACGGGCGCAATAGTGGCACATAATACCGGCACCGGATTCGATGATGCCGAAGGCCACCCTACCGGCATCAACGATGTGGCATTTGTGATGCTCCCCGACGGCCGCTCATACTCCCTGGCAGTGTTCGTGAAGACATCCCGCACCGACATGCCCGGCACAGAGAAAATCATCGCCGACATCTCCGAAATCGTCTACAACCACATCACCCAACCCTGAAATGGATACAGCCAAGGGCATTTGAGGCCACACTGCTGGGATTCCTGTGGATTATGCTCAATGATGTTTATCCGCTTTACATTTCGGACAATAGACATGTTTATGCCCCGTTATCTTCTTGCAGTACGGACATTTAGTGCCAGACGGATTCGTATATCCCACGACCAGCCCATTGCCAATAATATATGTCTGATCATACGCAAATGGGTCTATACCCATTCCTCCACAATAAGAACAGTTTTTTGATGAAGTGGCAGATCCGGAAGTCCTACGTGATGAATTGCTTTTTCTCGTACCATCCAGATACGGCTGCGCGATTTCATCAATGGCACGTTGGTGTTGCATGTTCTGGTTATGCTCCCACGACTTGATATCGGTATAAGTATCCAGAGTTTCCCTGGTCATGCCGTGCGTCTCTTGCAGAGTCTCAAGCATGCTCTTCACAAGAGATATATCACGGTCTTTTTGTGCACACGATATACATTGTTTATCCACTTTCCCGGTGCCCCTACACCAATTGCATGTATAATACCGCGGAGTCATATACCCGATTTTCATGACTCCCGTGCCGTGACACGTTGTGCAGGGATAATACACGGAGCCGGAGCCATGACACGCGCTGCAATTCCTTTTCTGAGATTCAAGCTCGGCGATCAACCGGTTAGCCTTGGCGATTTTCTCACTGTTGTCCACAACGTCTGCTTGAGCCATGACATCCATTCCACAAATGAATAGCAAAAGTAGAAGAGCAATGGCATTGCGGCATAAATCTAATTTACTCATAATATGGTAATTGTATTTACATCCGTCCTCCGGCTCCCTCAAGGACTGCGATCAAAAAAATGCGTGAGAGCCATACCCGTTGCCCGTCCCGCTTGTTGAGGCTCTGGTATTGCCCGGTATAGTAGAACGAGCAAACTTGCAGAAGCCTCACGCAGAATATGATATACGCACACGAACAACGCTCACGCGCTGCTCACGGTGGAATATACATATCCACTAAGACATCTACCGTTTGCTGCATTCCCGACTATACCAATGAAATTTACCAGATCTCAACAAGTCAAGAAAGAGCGTCAAGTAAACGCATTTCGTTATGTATGCAGCCACCTAAATCATCCGAATCTTTGTAGGAAATCCGAGGATTCAAATGCGGTCTGCGACTGCAAATTTATAAACAATTCTTCACTTCTACAAGAACATCCTTATTTTCCACAAAATATATGTACCTTTGTGTATAAAATGATAAATCTATGATAAAGGAAATGCTGTTGGCCGGATGCGGCGGATTCGCGGGTACGTGCTGCCGGTATCTGACAGGGAGGGTATGCGCGATGTTTCCAATCGGAGCCTTCCCGCTGAGCACTTTTGCTGTGAATGCGTTGGGTTGCTTTCTTATCGGACTGCTGTGCGGCCTCTCAGAGCGCACCGGAATACTCACACAAGGCCACAACCTGATATTGGTGACAGGTTTCTGCGGAGGCTTCACCACATTCTCCACGTTTGCCAACGACATCTGGGTGCTCGGAGCCAAGGGCGAGATCACCACCTCGGTAATCTACACCTGCCTCTCGGTAATCGCCGGTGTGGCATTGGTCTGGCTCGGCCGCTGGCTGGCGAGCTGACTACTAACCAGATATCTACCTTAGGGATTGGATCTCTTGCTGGAGGAGGTCGAGGAAGCGGGCTGCGTGGGCGCCGTCCATCTGGGTGTGGTGGAATTGGAAGGATACGGAGAGGGTGGTTTTGAACAGCCGCCTTCTATATCGTCCCCAGATCATGAAGGGATTGTTGAAGATGCCGCTGTACATGCCTACTGCACCGTCTATGTCGTACTGAGCCAGAGCCGATGTGCCGATAACCATGCTGTCGGTGATGTCATGATTCGCACAACTGTCGGCTACCTGTCTTGTGAGCCGCAGATAATCAGCGTTGAATGTCTCCATATCATCGGAAAACGGAACATCGCATGAACTCACCTCGCCGTGTGCGCTGGCTACAATGGTATTGACGGCGATGGAATCGTAGCCGATGAGTTTATCACCCACTGGAAGCATATAGAATTCCTTCACCTGTGAGGCGGCACGACCGATGCACCAGCACATCAACATATTGAACTTCAGACCGCGCTTTCTGCTTAGTTTCAGCAGTCGGGTGACATCCAGTGTCTTGAAGAACGTCACCATAGGCATGGGAGCGTTCATCCACGCCTCAAAGGCGTAGGCACGGGTTGTTTGTTTCGGATCTATCTCTTTCATCTACCTGTATTTATGATATTGCGCGCTGCAAGCGCCGACGGTCGGCGCGTGATACTTTTCCGGGGGTCGCAGGCGTGGGGATATAGAGCGGGGTTATGTTGCCGCGAGGAGCTTTCGAAACTTTAAGGTCTTTAGAGTCGCTAAGGTTTTTAGATTCTTTAGAGACTTTAATATCTTTAGCTTCAGCTTCAGAATCAAGCATAATTATGAGGGCTTTGAAGAGCGCCAGGCGCATTGCCGGCATCTTTTCTGGCATTTCGCCTGTGAGACGGTAGCGGGTGACATCGGCGATGATGCGGTCCTGCATTGGTTTTGAGAGGTGAGCGATGGCCTTGAGGCATTCTGTGGAAAATGTAGTTTCTTTCATAGTGATTGTGTGTTATGTGTTCTTAAATAATTACATTGCAAAGATAGTACATGTATTTGTATTATGCAAATAATTTCGTAAAATTTCGCATTTTACAATTAAAATATCAATGGATTTGTCACAGACAACGGACGCCACGGATATGGCGGAGAGAACGCTTCATTACATTCCGCTCCAAATCCTTTTTTTGTGTGACGCACACCTTTTCTCCGGGTTTCACCCGGAGCTATATGAGGGTGTTGCAGAACCTCCTCAGTAATTAGGCTCTGAGAATAGAATATTTGGGA
>X363_Desmarests_Spiny_Pocket_Mouse__coassemble_651_pt1 | contig 18575 bp, 14 predicted proteins | sample X363_Desmarests_Spiny_Pocket_Mouse__metabat2_high_PE_013 | metagenome-assembled genome bin X363_Desmarests_Spiny_Pocket_Mouse
ACTTCATTGGTGACGGAAGAGGCGTTGCAGGCCTATAGTAGACCTGAGTAGTTACAGAAGCAAGATTTCATGCCATAAAAAAGATTAAAATGTGGGAGGGGAGTGGGTGATTTGAGAAAAATATTGTAAATTTGCACAATATTTTGCGCGGTCTGTATGGATGTCCGTGCCAGATTATTCAGTATTTATGCACAAATATCTTATATATCTGCTACTTATCCCGGTGCTTTGTTCATGCGGTGAATATCAGCGCGCTCAAAAGAGCACTGACTATAATTATAAATTCGATTACGCCAAGCGCGCTTTCGAGCAGAAAAAATACGTCCAGGCCGCCACTCTCCTGAAAGAATGCACCACTGTGTTCAAAGGCTCGGACAAGGCCGAGGAGGCTCTGTATCTGCTGGCCCTCAGCCATTATGAGAACAAGGACTATATCACGTCCGGCTCGGTGTTCAAGACATATTATCAACGTTATCCAAAAGGTAAATATGCTGAGCTTGCCAGATTCTATGCCGGTTACGGGTACTATCTTGATTCCCCGGAGGCTCAGCTCGACCAGACAGGCACCATCCAGGCTATTGAGGAATTGCAGGGCTTTCTGGATTATTTCCCAAGAAGCGACAGGGTATCCATCGCCCAGCAGGCCATATTCGAGCTTCAGGACAAACTCACGCTAAAGCAGCTGCAAAATGCTCAGCTCTATTACAATCTCGGCACTTATCTGGGTAACAACTACGAAAGCGCCGTGATCGTGGCCAAAAATGCCATTAAGGACTATCCTTATTCCAAATATAAGGAAGAGCTCGAATTGCTCGTGCTCAAGGCACGTTTCCAGGAGGCCAACCTCAGTATAGATGAACGAAAGTCAGACCGTTTCCGCGAGGTGGTAGATGAATATTACAACTTCGTCAACAACTATCCTGATTCCTCCAACCGCAAGGAGGCTGATGATATACTGAAAATAGCACAAAAATACGTCAACGACTAATATACTCTATAAATATATGGATTACAAGAAGACCAATGCGCCGCTCAACACTGTGACGCGTGACATGATCGAACTTTCCGCCGATACCGGCAATATCTACGAGACTGTATGCATCATTGCCAAGCGTGCCAACCAGATCTCGATGGAGATGAAGCACGATCTTGAGAAAAAGCTCCAGGAATTCGCATCCATCAGCGACAACCTTGAGGAGGTTTCTGAAAACCGTGAGCAGATTGAGATTTCACGTTACTACGAGAAGCTCCCCAAGCCCACTCTGATTGCTGCTCAGGAATATGTGGATCATAAGATCCATTTCCGCAATCCGGTGAAAGAGCATCCCGGCATGGACTGATTTGGTCCATACAGAAAGAATGATTTCAAAGGCGTGTTCCTGTTTCAGGGAATGCGCCTTTAGTTTTTCCTGCGCGATATCTCCGAATACAGGTTTAGATAGTTTGTGGTGAAAATGGCATGGCCGAATATCTCAGTGGCCCGTCGGCGGCACGCTACCGAATAAGATGCTTTGCCTATGTCGCATATCCGCTCTATGGCTCCGGCCATTGACGCAATATCGCCACGGTCTACAGTAAGACCGGTGGAGGGGCAGATAGTTTCCGGACACCCGCCTGTACGGTATGTAACCACCGGGGTGCCGCATGCCTGCGCCTCGATATTGGTGCACGACAGTGCCTCATTGTAAGTCGGATTCACAAACACGTCGGCCGCAGAATACCATCGCGCCAGTTCGGCCGATGATTCCATTGGTGCCACTCCGATGATACCGTTGCGTGTAAGTTGCCGCATCTGTCGGGAATTCACTCCAATCAGAGCGATGGCGTATTCTTCGGACAGCAGTGATCTAAGCCTGATGAAATCATCATACCCTTTACGTTTTCCGAATGGTAGGGCGCAACCGAGCACGAGGTGTCTTTCACCGATACGGTGACGTATGTCGGATTCAACAGGTCGGAATGTGCTGGTATTTATTCCGTTGTATATCACTGATATATCTATGGGCCGGTGCTTCAGCATCAATGATTGCCGTGCCATATCTGCAATCCATTGGCTCACTGCTGTGATATGTAGGTCGGGTATCTGCGTGACAGCGTGGATTTTAGCTGCGTGATTGCGCTCCGAGGAATCGGTCAATGAGGCCGGATACACATTCTTACCCGGACATGCATGGCATCCGGATTTCCATTTTCCGCATCCTTCCACCGGGTGAGAGCAATGTCCTGTGAGGAGCCACATGTCATGGAGCGTGATCACCGTGGATATGTTTCTCCGGGCTATATAGTCGGTCAGCAGCGGGTAGTTGAGATAATATCCGTGGAGATTGTGCAAGTGGATTATATCCGGGTCAAAAGCATCAATCTCCCGTAGCAGATTGCGTGTGGCTCTGACAGAGCCGAGGCCGTCGCTGTCGCATAAGCGGGCGCGCAGTGCGTGGATATATTCATCGGCAGTATGTCCGATGGGGAAGTGAGGCAACTTGGTGGCTCCGGCATATCGATGTCCATGCGCTACGGATACTTCTCCGCCATGCCGTATTATCTCATGCCCGAGAAGTTCAATAAGCCGCCCGATGCTCGTCTTGGCTACAGATGTGTTTATCTGTAATATTCTCATTTGAATATCCCGGCGGAATCAAGCACATGATACGCGGCATCTTCGTATGCCCGGGCAGCGATGGTGTCACCACTCTGCCGTATGCGTTCAGAGTTGGCTTTTATTGATAGAATCAGATTCTCACGCTGCATGGATCCTGCCGGGGCTGACAGGACCGCCTCGGCGGCTTCGCGCCCCAGCCTTGCGGCATCTGGGCTGTATTTTGATTCAGATTCTCCACAGCATATAGAGACGGCTGCGATAACTACTGATAATGTATACGACAGATATTTCATCTTTCAGATAATTCAGTGGCGCGTTCCCTGACGCGTTCCATAAGCCATCGGGGTGTGGATGTGGCTCCACATATGCCTATGGAATCAGCATCTGCAAGCCAGGCCGGGTCTATCATATCCTCATTTTCCACAAGATGCGTGTGAGGGTTCACTTCGAGGCACTGTCTGAACAGCACTTTTCCATTACTGCTCTTACTCCCAGAGACAAATAATACTACCTGATGCGCGGCGGCGAAGTCGCGCAGATGCTCCACACGATTGGCCACCTGTCGGCATATGGTGTCGAATGATTCAAAACGTGCCTTAGGCGAAATACGCTTTTTTATGGCGTCAATGATTGTGCGGAAGCCCTCGAGGGGCATCGTGGTCTGTGAATATAGAGCTATGTCCCGGTTAAAGTCAATGTGGTCAAGGTCGGATATGCTTTCCACTACAATCGCCTCGCCGGAAGTCTGGCCTACCAGGCCGTTGACTTCGGCATGACCGTTTTTGCCATAGATCACAATCTGTGGGCGGGGATGCGATGTGTCGTCATATGTCGCTTTTATGCGGCGCTGCAATTGCAGCACTACCGGACAGGTGGCATCAATGATCTCTATGCCGTTGCGGAGAGCTGTGTTATAGGTGCTCGGTGGTTCGCCGTGAGCCCGCAGCAGCACTTTCGCTCCGTGGATGTCTTCAAGATCGGCATGAGTGATGGTGTGCAGTCCAAGACGGCACAGGCGATCAACTTCCTCACTGTTGTGCACTATGTCGCCCAGGCAATACAGTGTATCCGTCGTGGCCAGTTCCTGCTCCGCCTTGCGGATAGCGGTGACTACACCAAAGCAGAATCCGGACTGATCATCAATTTCTATAGTCACTGTTCTGCGATTTTTCGGTTGTACTGATCCATGAGCCAGCGGTCCTGTTCTTCTATGGTCATATGGGAGTTGTCAATAGAGATGGCATCGGACGCACGTCGCAGCGGACTCTCGGTGCGGGTCTCGTCTATGTGGTCGCGATGCACCACATTGGCCAGGATCTCTTCATAAGTCACTTGCTGGCCTTTGGCCATAAGTTCTGAGAAACGGCGTTGGGCGCGCGTCTGAGCAGATGCGTCGACGAAAATTTTCAGTTCTGCCTCAGGAAACACCGTCGTGCCGATGTCTCTGCCATCCATCACTATGCCTTTGCCTTTGCCCAATGCCTGCTGCATGCTCACAAGAGCGTGGCGTACCTGAGGGATGGCTGCGACGGATGATACATGGGTGGATACCGGTAACTGGCGTATCAGAGCCTCGACATCGCGGCCGCACAGGATAGTGTGCTGAGTGCCATCGGGCTGTAGTGCGAAATCGATCTTAATATCTGGCAGACATGATATAATGGCTTCGTTGTCCACAGTGCCATCGTTTTTGATCATGTCGTGTTCGATAGCATAGAGTGTGACGGCGCGGTACATAGCACCGGAATCAATGTATCTGTATCCGATAACGGCTGCCAGACGGCGAGCCATTGTGCTTTTACCCGAGGATGAATATCCGTCAATGGCGATGATGATTTTTTTCATTACAGAATGTCGGAAAGAGAGCAAGAAAGGTTAACCATAAATGTTGTGGCTCCGGTATGTGGCTGGGCGAAAGCTATGCCTACGCCGAATGCCTTTACCTTGAGGCCGGCGGTGAGGGAGAATCCGGATATGAAACTGCGTGAGTAAGTGCTCATGTCAGTTCTGGTCTTGTAGTTGTAGCCCAGGCCAATATGCCAGTTGGGTGAGCTTACGATGTCGGCTCCGAACACAAGATGTCGGAAAAGATTGGATGAGAACGAATCTTTTTTTACGAACTCCTCATCTGTGGTGCCATCGCCGGTTTCGTAATAAGGTAACTTCCATTTTGTGAGATTCCATGCCGTTATGGAAAAACGCACGGGAAATGTTCCGAATGTCTGTGACCATCCCAGCCGGAGATCCATAGGCAGACGATCGTAACCCTGGTCGAAACGTTTGATCTGGCCGCCAAGATTCGCACCTACAACAGACAGCGAGAGATCTCTTTCAGGGTCATAGTAATTCAGTCCTATGTCAGTGGCGAGAGCCATGGCTGTATATCCGGCATAGCTGCTGTAGACCATCTTCACTTCTATACCGCCGCGGAGTCTGTCGGTGATGTCATGACTGTATTGCAGTCCGAAACTCATGTCGCTGGCGGAAATGTTGCCCAACTGCACGCCATTTTCGTCAGCTTCGGTGATGGATCCGTAACCGAAATAGCGTATTGCGGCTCCTATGGTACCGTGGCTTCCCACTGCGTGGCCGTAGCGTATGGATGCGAAATTGCTGTCGCCAACATAGCGCATGTATCCTAATGCAATCTGGCCGCTCATCTCCTGACCCAGAAGCGCGGGATTCTGATCTGTGGTGGTTATGTCATCATCAACAAGCGATATATTCACTCCACCCAGACCGTAGATGCGGCTCGACGAGGATATGTCAAGGAAATTGTATGCGGCTGAGCCATCCTGTGCCATTACGGCAGGAGCAGCTGCTAATGCTGCGAGGCATAATATATGGCGTGGAATTTTAATCATTATTTATTTAACGTCACCATCGGGCTTTTATTGCATGTCAACTAAGATTTACCACTGTGATGCCGGCACCTCCGAAGCGTACGTCCTCGTCACCAAATGACACTACTGCCGGGACTGTCTTAAGATAGTCCCGGATATACTGCCGGAGGGCTCCGGTGCCTGTGCCATGCAGTATGCGCACACGTCCGGCTCCGAACTGCACGGCATCATCAATGAAATATGTCACAGCCTGTACTGCCTCGTCCACACGCATGCCGCGCACATCTATCTCCTGACGGAAATTCAGTTGTCGCTCGCGGGCAGCATCGGCCGTGGCGGCAGATATGAATGATACGGCCTTGCGTGCGCCGGTATCTACTTTTTTGATGGTAGGCACCAGGCGGCTTAAAGCCACAGAGGTCTTAAGCAGACCGAAAGCCACAACGGCGTTTGTACCGTTGATTTCAAGGATGCTGCCTACGGTGCCTGAGCCATCGAGCAGAACGTTGTCGCCTACTTTCAGTTCCGCCTGTTTTTTAGGCTGCTGTTTGTTATCGCGTTTTTGTTTCTTGTGTTTCTTCTGCAGCAGAGGATGGCTGTCCGACACATCGTCTTGCTGCATCCGTTGTTTCAGTTGCGCCAGTTCCTTGCGGGCTTCGAGAGTCTTTTCCCTGTCGGCCTGTGCGCGGCGGATGTCGGAGATTGTTTTTTCCACAGCAGCATTGCTGCGGTCCAGGATTTTGCGTGCTTCCTCACGGGCATCCTCTATGATTTCCCGCCGCTTCTGTCTGAGGGTCTCTGCGTCGGCATCATAGCGCTCTATGATGTCGTCAATTTTCTTTTCTTTCTGGCGTATCTGCATGCGCTTGTTCTCCCAGTAGCGGCGGTCGCGGGCTATATCCAGCAGATATTTGTCAAGGTTGATGTAGTCGCTGCCGACAATCTCCTCCGCCCGCGAGATTATGGCCGAGGGCAGACCGATATTGCGGGCAATCTCTACTGCAAACGAGCTTCCGGGCAGACCTATGGTCAGGCGGAACAGAGGTTGCATCTTCTGACGGTCGTAAAGCATCGAGCCATTTATGAGGCCGGGCGTATCTTCTGCCAGATGCTTCAGATTCTGGAAATGAGTGGTGATCACGCCCCAGATTTTTTGTTCGACCATCTGCATGAGCATGGCCTGGGCCAACGCGCCTCCGATCTGTGGCTCTGTGCCACTGCCAAATTCGTCAATCAGTGCCAGGCTGTTTTCATTGCCATGTGCCAGGAGAAATTTCATGTTGCGCAGATGTGAGCTGTATGTACTCAGGTCGTCTTCAATCGACTGGTCATCTCCAATGTCAATGAATATGCCTGAGAATATGCCTACGTGTGAATTGTCGTAAACAGGAGGGAGCACACCACATTGGGTCATATATTGTACCACCGCCACAGTCTTGAGCACCACAGATTTGCCGCCGGCATTGGGTCCTGATATCAGCAGCATATGATCTGTCTCTGTCAGGCGGATATCAAGAGGCACTATCTCCTTGCCCTGGCGCTGCAGGGCGAGCATCAGCCCCGGATGGCAGGCATGGTACCATTCCATTTGCGGCTCGGAGTGCAGATTCGGCATCGTGCCTCCGGTCAGTCGGGCGAATCTGGCTTTGGCCTGTATGAAGTCAAATGCAGCCAGGATGTCATATGACGCGAGCAATTGCGGCAGGCGTGGACGTAACATATCGGCTACCTCGGTGAGTATGCGTATGATTTCGTGCTTCTCCTCGATCTGCAACTGGCGCATGCGGTTGTTGGCCTCGACCACTTCCGACGGCTCAATGAAAATGGTTTTGCCCGAGGCCGATTCGTCATGCACTATGCCTTGGATCTTGCGTTTATGCATAGGCGCAACAGGTATCACCAGACGACCGTCGCGCACTGACGGCGCAGTGTCAGCGTCGATCAGGCCGTCGCGTACGGCAGCGGCCATCACACGTCGCATGGCGGAGTTTATCACGGATCCCATCGAGGCCATGGCCGAACGGATCTGAGACAGAGCCGGAGATGCATTGTCGCGGATGTTGCCAAACCTGTCAATGATACGTTCGAGATATTTTATCACAGGCTCATGATTATCAATCTCGGATGCCAGGAGGGATAGCTCGGGATACAATGGCTCCGACTCAGAGTCGCCACGATGAAAAAATGCGGCGATGTCCATGAGGGTGCCGAGTGAGTTGAGCAGTCGCAGGAGCTCGCTTTGCGGCATGTGGGTGCCAGCCGCACGGATGGCCCGTAATTGCGGAGTGAGGTCAAATACACTGTTGAGCGGGAATTCCTCATCGGCGCTGAATATGGCACACATTTCAGCGGCATGACGGAGCTTTCTGGTCACGGTCTCAAAGTCGGCGCTGAATGCCATATCCGAGCACTTGTCACGACCACCTTCAGATAGGCATAGGTCGGATATCATGCTGCGCACTGTGTCGAAACCGATTTTACGTTCGATAGAGTCGGGGTATGTGAATGTTTTCAGATAAGCCATGATGCTATATAGTGGTATTCCGGAGATATTTCCCCGGTACGATGCAAAACAGAGATTTTTCCAGGCAGATTCAATTGCTTGGCCGACAGATGGAAATGACAGATGGCTATGCCCATGTCGAGCATTTTGTGTTTCAGATTCATGCCAGAGAGCGATTCGCTATAGTATGCGTAGAAATGAAATCCGGTGTCGTTCATCACCACACGCCACGGCTGTGTATTGGTGGCTGATGGAGCCAGACGCACCATCTCAAGCGACAGTGAGAAATCTCCGGCCGTTTCCTGTGTGAGCGGAATATCGGGAGATCCGTAGAAAAATAATTGATGCCAAGGCTTGCGTGTGTCGGCTTTGGAGATACCGCGCATGGCGCGTTCCAGCAGACGAGGTTTGGCCGGGTATCCCAATGCTATTACGGCGGGTATCATATACTCGTCAGGGAAGGTTGCAGCTGATTGGATCCTGCCGCGGGTGAATGTGGCGCCGAGCCACACTGATCCCATACCAACGGATGTGGCAAGCAGTATCGCCTGCTGAGCCATGAAGCCGGCTGCGACTGTACTTGTATTGTCAGATCCAGAGCCTACGACTATGTATGCCGCTGGATTCTTAATGATTCCGTATGTGCCGATTTTTCCCCACGATGCATCTTCGTGGCTATCCGTCAAAGCGAACATCGGGTGCGCGCCGGTGAACGGATTATATGCATCGGCGAGCGCGGAACGCAGGATCTTCATGCACTCTGCGTCAAGAGGCTTGTCCTTCAGGAATGTTCGGCAGCTGTGGCGTCTTTTTATAGCGTCTATGGCATCAAAATCAGTCATTCTTGCCGGTATAATAAAAATATTTCCAGAGGGGGGCACACATCAGTGCCTGTTTGAGCTGATCGGTCGAGAGCAATTCGAACAGTTCATCGCGGGAGAGCAGATGCACTTCGATATCCTCAGTGGAATCCAGATGTTGCTCCGAGGTGCGCATGACACCTTGCGCCAGATAGCAGTATGTGAGATTGTTGTTGGCTGACGGGTTGGCAGAGATCACTGACATAAGACGCCATTCTCCACCCGAGTATCCGGTCTCTTCCAGAAGCTCGCGCCGCGCCCCGGCCTCGGGATCCTCGCCTGGCTCCACGCAGCCGGCCACAAGCTCGAAGAATGTATCGCCCAAACCGTGACGGTATTGGCGTACAAGCACGAATTTGCCCTCGGGCGTGATTGCAATCACATTGATCCACGTGGGGTATTCCAGCACATAATATTCGGGATGCACGTTGCCATTCGGCAGCTGCACCTTGTCACGGCGCACACGCAACCACGGCCTGTCGAATATCAGTTCGCTGTCGAGTGTGGTCCATTTCATATCTTTGAGATTCTTTTCCATAAGTGGTATTCGTTGGAAAATTGAGAAAAACAGGAAAGTAAGCCCTGCGTGTCAGCCAAAGGGCAACTTTCCTGTCTTTATATGGTTGATTATGATTATTCCTTTTCTGCGGCCGGAGCGGGCTTGAGCCAACGGTCAAACCAACGGAAGAACAGACGTTGCCACATCACGGCGTTCTGTGGCTTGAGTATCCAGTGGTTTTCATCGGGGAATATCACCATCTCGGCAGGAATACCCCGGAGTTTGGCTGCATTGAACGCGGCCATGCCCTGTGATGCCAGGATGCGGTAGTCGTATTCGCCATGGCTGATCATGATCGGAGTGGTCCATTTGTCGACAAAACGATGGGGTGAAGCTGCGAATGTGCGTTGTGCTGCGGCGTTGTCCTTTTCCCAATATGCGCCGCCCATATCCCAGTTGGCAAACCACATTTCCTCAGTCTCGAGATACTGTGCCTCCATGTTGAATATGCCGGCGTGAGCGAGCAGAGCAGCAAAGCGACCATCGTGGTTGCCGGCGAGCCAGTACACCGAGAAGCCACCGTAGCTTGCTCCGGTAGCACCGATATGCTCACCGTCTACGTAAGGCTCCTGCTTCATATAATCTACTGCGGCGAGGTAGTCCTTCATGTTCTGGCCGGGATAATCCTTGGAGATCTGTTCAAGCCATTCCTGGCCGAAGCCGGGGAGGCCACGGCGGTTGGGCGCGATGATTATGTAGCCGTTGGATGCCATCAGAGCGAAGTTCCAGCGATAGCTCCAGAATTGGCTTACAGCCTGCTGCGGGCCACCCTGGCAGTAGAGGATGGCCGGATATTTGGCCGTTTTGTCGAAGTCGGGTGGCAGAATCACCCACGTGAGCATCTGTTTGCCGTCGGTGGTAGGCACCATTCGTTTTTCGACGGTGGGCATCTTGAGTTGTGAGAAAATGTCGCCGTTTACGTCTGTGACGGCTTTCGCTGTCTGCGCGGCGAGGTCTGTTGCATATATCTCATTGGGGCGCAACATGGAATGCGCCATGGTGATCACATTGCCATCGGCAAGCGGACTCAGGCTCTCATAGTCGCATTCGCCTTGGGCCACAACGCTGATAGTGCGGTCAAGGGTGATGTTGAACATGGGTTTTACGCCGTCGCGGTAAGCGAGGAAGAAGATTGAGCGGCCATCGGGTGCCCAGGCAAATTCCTCGAGGGTGTAGTCCCACTCGGATGTCAGATCTGTCTTTTCCTTTGAAGCCATGTCGAGGATGAACAGGCGGTTTTTGTCTGATTCGTATCCGTCATGTTCCATGCTCAGCCATGCGAGCTTGGTGCCGTCGGGCGAGAATGCCGGCATGGTGTCGTAGCCCATCATGCCTTCGGTAAGGTTTGTCGTGGTCTTATCGGCAAGTGAGTACAGATACAGGTCGGAATTGGTGGAGATGGAATATTCCAGTCCGGTCTTTTTACGAGAGGTATACACCAGGCTTTTGCTGTCGGGGCTCCAAGCGAAGGATTCCACGCCGCCGAAAGGCTTCATTGGTGATTCGTATGGCTCGCCTTCCATGATGTCGATGATGTCGGTGACTTTGTCGCCGGAGAATGTACCTACAAGCGGGTGGGGGATTTCAGTCACCCATTCATCCCAGTGTTTATACATGAGATCGTCCACCACGCGTCCGGTAGCCTTAGGCAGGTCGGGATAGATGTCGGCTGCGTTGCGGGCGTACTTTACGTTGCCGATGAGCAGGATTTTGCTTTGGTCGGGAGAGAGCAGGAAGCCATTGATACCGGTTTCGACTTCGGTAATCTGAGTACGGGAACTTCCATCGGCATTCATTACCCACATCTGTGGCTTGCCGTCGGCATCAGGGTAGAGAAAAGCGACACGTTTTCCGCCGTCGATCCATACGGCAGAATTCTCGGATTTGGGTGTGCGTGTCAGGCGGGTCTGGTTGCTGCCATCGGTATCGCACACATATAGGTCGGCGTTTGATGCGTTCTCTTCGAGACTTTCATATGAGATGCTGAAAAGGATTTTTTTGCCGTCTGGCGAGACACAGGGCGATGATACACGGCCCAGGGCCTCCAATGCGTCTATGTCAAATATGCCGGAGGTGGATTTGAACTCCGTACGGTCGATGATTTTGCCGTCGGCCACCTGTTCGCTGCCCGAGCAGGAAACCATAAGCAGTGCGGAAGCACACATGGCGATGTTAAAAATTTTTTTCATGAATTATTTATGTGGAGATTTGAAATTATGCGATGGGAAGAGGCGGCGTATCAGATCGGGACGGTTGAGCTTTTGCAGCCGTCTCACTATATCTTTTTGATAGGCCTTGTCGTACCAGAAAAAATATTGTCGCTGAGCCAGCTTTTCCTCAGGGGTATGAGCAGTGAATACTTTTTCTCCCGTATATGGGTGGTAGCCGCTGTAATATATCTCGGTGGCAAGTGTCATGGGGGTGGGCGTGAAGTCCTGCACTTGCTCCAGATGGAAGTTCAGTTCCTTGGTCTCCGCCGCAAGCTCGGCCATATCAGTCTCATGGCATCCGGGATGGCTGGAGATGAAATAAGGGATCAGTTGTTGATTCAGGCCGCAGCTGTGGTTTACCTCGTCGAACAGGTGCTTGAATTCCCCGAAAAGGCGGAACGATGGTTTGCGCATCACTTTCAGTACGGCTTCGGATGTATGCTCTGGTGCCACCTTCAGGCGCCCCGACACATGGTCGGTGATGAGCTCACGATTGTAACGGCGGTTTACGGCATCTATTTTTGCGTCGCCGGTGCGGTGCATCGACAGGTCGTAGCGCACGCCGGAGCCAATGAATGATTTTTTCACAGCCGGAAGCGCATCCACTTTGTGGTAGATGTCGAGCAGCGGCTGGTGAGAAGTGTTCAGATTGGGGCACGGGGCAGGGTGCAGGCAAGACGGACGCAGACATTTGTCGCATAGCGTCAGATCCTTGCCACTCATGGCATACATGTTGGCCGACGGACCGCCGAGATCCGAGATGTAACCTTTGTAGTCGGGCATCTGTGTCACCTTATCCACCTCTTTCATTATGGATTCAGGCGAGCGCGAGGCTATGAATTTGCCCTGATGTGCCGAGATGGTGCAGAAAGCGCATCCGCCGAAACATCCGCGGTGCAGATTCACCGAGTGGCGTATCATTTCATATGCGGGGATTCGCTTACCTTTGTACCGGGGATGTGGCAGACGGGTGTATGGCAGGTCGAAAGCCGTGTCTATCTCGCCCATGGCCATGGCAGGATACATGGGATTGGCTTTCACCCAAATCGTTTTTCCTGCCGAACTGTAGTCCTGCCAAAGAGTGGCTCCGCCGTTGCGACGGTTGGACTGCTGCTCTATGTGCTTGAAATTGGCACTTTGCAGACGTTTATCCCTGCGGCATGCCGCGAAGGAATTCAGTATGATGTTATCATCATCAGGCGAGGGTGCCTTGTCGGTGATTATGACCGATTGTGGCAGGTCGGTGATGTCGTGTATGTGTTCTCCGCCGTCTATGCGTCTGGCCAGTTCCACCACATTGCGCTCGCCCATGCCATACAGAATCATGTCCACGTGCGCGTCCATAATGATTGATGGCCTGAGGCGGTCCTGCCAGTAGTCGTAATGCGAAAGACGTCGCAGAGAGGCCTCGATTCCTCCGGCTATGATAGGTGTGTCTGGAAACAGATCCCGCAGTATATTGGAGTATACTATTGTTGGGTAATCAGGGCGCATGCCGAAGCGTCCGTCCGGGGTGTATGCATCGTTGCTACGGCGGCGGCGTGCTGCGGTGTAGTGATTCACCATCGAATCCATGGCCCCGGCTGATACACCGAAAAACAAGCGCGGTGTGCCAAATTTGCGGAAGTCGCGCAGGTCGTCGCGCCAGTTGGGCTGTGGCACTATAGCCACACGGAAACCCGCCGCCTCAAGCGAACGTCCTATGACAGCCGCTGCAAACGACGGATGATCCACATACGCATCCCCCGAGAATAGGACTACATCCACGTAGTCCCATCCGCGTGTCTGCATCTCCTTGACGGAAGTCGGTAGCCATATGTCGGTGTTTTTTCCCAAAACGTTATTCTTTTGTCTTTTCTTTAAGCAGAGCTTCCGTTTTGAGCAATTCGTCGCGCAGTTGGGCGGCTTCGATGAATTCCATGTTCTTTGCGGCATCCATCATGCGTATGCGCAATTCCTCCACATGGCGGCTGAGCTGGTCGGCCGACATATAAGGTATAATCGGGTCGGCCGCAATATCCACCTCTTTGGAGAATTCCGAGCCATAAATCACAGGGGTACGTTGCTGCTGTTTCTTGTTGTTACCACGGGTGTGCTTGCTTCCGCGTGGCATGCTGTCTTCCTCCGTCTGGTCTATGCCGATTATGGCGCTCCGGGCTTTCACGATAGCTTGTGGCGTGATGTTATGCTTCTCGTTATATTCCAGCTGAATGCTGCGGCGCCGTTCGGTTTCGTCGATCGTCTGCTGCATGGAATCGGTAATCTTGTCGGCATACATTATCACCTGTCCGTTGATATTGCGTGCGGCGCGGCCCACTGTCTGCGTGAGCGAACGGTGGCTGCGCAGAAATCCTTCCTTGTCGGCATCCAGTATGGCCACGAGAGAAACCTCCGGCAAGTCAAGTCCCTCACGGAGGAGATTCACACCCACTATCACATCATATGTGCCGGCGCGCAGATCGTCGAGGATGCGGATGCGGTCTATGGTATCGACATCGCTGTGGATATATGCGGTTGAGATACCCATCTTTATAAGGTACGCATTGAGTTCCTCGGCCATGCGTTTGGTGAGCGTTGTCACCAAGGTACGTTCGTTACGTTCGATACGCAGGTGTATTTCTTCTATCAGGTCGTCAATCTGGTTTGTGGACGGGCGCACTGTGATCTGCGGGTCGAGCAGACCGGTGGGGCGGATCACCTGCTCCACAATCACACCTTCGCTGCGGCCAAGTTCGTAATCGGCCGGGGTGGCGCTTACATAGAGGGTCTGAGGCGTGAGAGCCTCGTATTCCTCGAATCGCAGAGGGCGGTTGTCCAGAGCGGCCGGCAGACGGAAGCCGTACTCCACAAGATTGGTCTTGCGCGACAAGTCACCGCCGTACATTGCGCGTATCTGCGGAATGGTGACATGGCTTTCGTCTATGATGGTCAGGAAGTCCTTGGGAAAATAGTCAAGCAGACAGAATGGTCGGGTACCTGGCATACGTCCGTCGAAATAGCGGCTGTAGTTCTCAATTCCGGAGCAGAAACCGACCTCTTTGATCATCTCCACGTCGTAGGTCACACGTTCGAGCAGACGTTTCGCTTCAAGCTCCTTACCTTCATTATTGAAAAAATTCACTCTCTGCCCCAGGTCAAGCTGTATCTGGGCTATGGCCGATGCCTGGCGTTCGGGAGTGGTGACAAAGAGATTGGCAGGGTAGATATTGAAGCTGTCGTGCCGTCCGAGCGATACGTTGTCCTGCGGGCGCAGGGTGATGATCTGTTCTATTTCATCGCCCCAGAATACTACGCGCACCACGATTTCCTCATACGCAAGCCGCACGTCCACAGTGTCGCCCTTGGCGCGGAAATTGCCGCGTTGCAGGTCTGTCTCATTACGCGAATACAATGCATTCACGAGCTGGCGCAAATAGCTGTTGCGTGAGATTTTCTGTCCTACTTTCAGCGAGATCACACTCTGGTTGAATTCATCCGGATTACCGATGCCATATAGGCAGGATACTGACGATACCACCACGATGTCACGCCGTCCGGAAAGCAGTGCGGAGATAGTGGCCAGACGCATTTTCTCAATCTCGTCGTTGATCATCAGATCCTTTTCGATATATTTGTCTACCGACGGGATGTAGGCTTCCGGCTGATAGTAGTCGTAGTATGAAACAAAATATTGTACTGAATTTTCTGGGAAAAAAGCCTTGAATTCGCTGTAGAGCTGTGCCGCGAGGGTCTTGTTGTGGCTGAGCACAAGGGTGGGGCGACCGGTGCGGGCTATGACGTTGGCCATGGTGAACGTCTTGCCCGAACCGGTGACACCAAGAAGCACCTGGGCAGGCGAGCCATCGGCCACTCCCTTGACAAGTTGGTCAATGGCTTGCGGTTGGTCGCCTGTGGGACTGTATTTCGAGGAAAGGTTGAAATCCATTCGTGGTCTTTACGATAAAGCGGCGAGTGTGGCTTTGATGTTGGCGATTTTAGTCTCGGCATCGGCGAGTTTCTTGCGTTCAGCAGCCACGACGGCTTCGGGCGCGTTGCTGACAAAGCGTTCGTTGCCAAGTTTTTTCTCAACCGAGGCCTTGAACCCGAGCAGATAATCAAGGTCTTTATTGAGTTTCTCAATTTCCGCTGCGACATCAATCTGCGAGGCGAGGGGCACATTGTATTCGGTGGTGCCGACCATGAACGATGCAGCTGCGGGGTCTTTTTCCGCGTTTTCTGAAATATCGGAGAGATTGGCGAGCTTGGTTATCAATGGTTTGCATACCGCTGTGGCGCCGATTACATTGAGTTGCAGCTGCTCTTTGTTGCCAATGTTCTTTGATGCACGCACACTGCGCACACCTGTTATGATTTCCTTGGCAGTCTCAATCTGAGCCAGAAGTGAAGCATCGACATAGGCATCGCCAGGCAGCTGTGCATACATGATGGATTCGCCGTCTTTGCGTTCGGCAATGTGCTGCCAGAGCTCTTCGGTGATGAATGGCATGAATGGGTGCAACAGGCGCAGCAGGGCATCAAAATATCCCAGCGTCTGCTCATATGTCCTGGCATCAATAGGTTGGCCATAGGGTGGTTTCACCATCTCGAGGTACCATGATGAGAATTCATCCCAGAACAGACGGTAGACAGTCATCAGCGCTTCATTCAGTCTGAATTTGCCGAAAGAATCCTCTGTTTCCGCCATGGCTTGGTTGAGTTTATTGCCGAACCACTCCACAGCGATACGCGCGCTTTCAGGTTGCTCGGCCGTCTCAGACACTTCCCAACCTTTGACAAGACGGAATGCATTCCAAATTTTATTGCAGAAATTGCGTCCTTGCTCCACGAGTTTATCATCATACATGATATCGTTGCCGGCGGGAGCGGCGAGCATCAGCCCCATACGCACAGCATCGGCGCCGTAGGTGGCAATGAGATCAAGTGGGTCAGGAGAGTTGCCGAGCATCTTCGACATCTTGCGGCCGATGGAGTCGCGCACAATACCGGTGAAGTATACGTTGTCGAACGGCTTGTCGCCTGCATATTCATATCCGGCCATAATCATGCGGGCCACCCAGAAGAAAATGATGTCAGGACCGGTGACGAGTGTGGCAGTCGGGTAATAGTACTTGATTTCCTCGTTGCCTGGATCAAGAATGCCGTTGAAGAGCGAGATGGGCCATAGCCAGGATGAGAACCAAGTGTCAAGCGCATCAGGATCCTGGCGCAAGTCAGAGGCGGTAAGGGAGGGCATGTCCGACTGGTGGCGTGCTACCTCAAGCGCTTCTTCAGCGGTTTCAGCCACTGCTATCTGTTCGTTGCCGTCGGCATCGGTGTAATAATATGCCGGGATACGGTGTCCCCACCACAACTGGCGGCTTATGCACCAGTCCTGGATGTTTTCGAGCCAGGTGCGGTATGTATTCTTGTATTTGTCAGGCACAAACTTGATTATATCGTCGAGCACCGGCTGGAGCGAGATGTCGGCGAAATGTTGCATCTTGATAAACCATTGAAGCGACAGCTTCGGCTCGATGGGCACTTTGGTGCGCTCCGAGCATCCGACTTTGTTCTCGTAGTCCTCCACCTTCTCCATAAGTCCGGCTGCTTCCAGGTCTTCAGCAATCTTTTTGCGCACGTCGAAGCGATCCATGCCTACATATATGCCGGCCACTTCGGCCACGGTGCCGTCGTCGTTGAATATGTCGATTGTCTCAAGATTGTGCTTCTTGCCGAGCATATTATCGTTCTTATCATGAGCGGGGGTGACTTTAAGACAGCCGGTGCCGAATTCGATATCCACGTATCTGTCTTCGATCACGGGTATGACACGGCCCACAAGAGGCACTATCACCTTTTTGCCTTTTAGCCATTGGTTTTTGGGATCCTTGGGGTTGATGCACATTGCAGTGTCGCCCATTATAGTCTCCGGACGGGTGGTGGCCACTACTGCATATCGGCGTCCCTGTGCATCGCGGTGCACTACCTCACCCTCAGCTCCGGTCTCGCCGCTCATATCATCATCGGCCACATAATATTTAAGGTAGTAAAGTTTCGAATGCTCGTCGATGTAGAACACTTCGTCGTCCGATATGGCCGTGCGGTTTTGCGGATCCCAGTTCACCATGCGCATTCCGCGGTATATCAACCCTTTATTGTAAAGATCACAGAATACCTTGATCACACTGCGCGAGCGCACATCGTCCATAGTGAACGCTGTGCGGCTCCAGTCGCACGACGCACCGAGTTTGCGTAATTGCTGGAGGATTATCCCGCCATGCTTGTTTGTCCATTCCCATGCATGTTCCAGAAATTGCTCACGTGTGAGGTCGGTTTTCTTTATGCCTTCGGCAGCGAGTTTCTGTATCACCTTGGTCTCGGTGGAGATGGAGGCGTGGTCGGTGCCCGGCACCCACAGGGCATTCTTGCCTTGCTGACGCGCACGTCGCACCAGGATGTCCTGAATTGTGTTGTTGAGCATATGCCCCATGTGCAGTATGCCGGTCACATTGGGCGGTGGTATCACAATAGTGTAGGCTGGACGGTCAGGGTCGGGCACAGATCGGAAAAGTCCGTGCTTGTCCCAGAATTCATACCATTTGTCTTCAACCTCAGCAGGGTTGTATTTAGGGGCTAATTCATTCATTTCACTTGAGATTTTATATAATCCGCAAAATTACAAATTTTTTCTTATTTGGGCAAACTCGATGATTTTCAGAGGGGTTTGGAGAGGCGTGGGTACTAATCGTGTACTTTTGTGGAAGTTGATAGAAAGCCGAGGAAATTGAATTTTAGATTTTTGTGTTGCGTTAAATATTTTTAACTGTCCTAATTTGCCTATTTTTACCGATTCCGACGGCTACAAAGTACACCCTCTCGCAGATTATCAGCCGAGATATTTGGATGTAATCCTATCTCCAATTCATAATTTTGCGCACCACAAAAGTAATCATATTTTTTGGAACACATGGAAAAGGCGTTGCTGTTTGACCCCTTGCGACGGCGAAGACTGCCCCCTGTGG
>X363_Desmarests_Spiny_Pocket_Mouse__coassemble_720_pt1 | contig 16543 bp, 11 predicted proteins | sample X363_Desmarests_Spiny_Pocket_Mouse__metabat2_high_PE_013 | metagenome-assembled genome bin X363_Desmarests_Spiny_Pocket_Mouse
ATCCCTCGGAGATAAACCGTCCATGCGTTAACTTTTATTATTAGACACACTCTTAGTCACACGTCACTTGTTCTTCGGATATAGGTGACGTTTTTTTATGCTCATCACATACTGACACTGGGGGGAAAGATGCTTTATATAAAATAAGAAGGTGTTTAATTTCTTTGGACGATGCAACTACGAAGTGAGGATACGCGCCTTTTGATACGTCGGAATAATAACCCAGGGTAAGCGATTGCGCAACCCTGGGTTATTCTGTGGCGCTCCGACTTAGCTTTTATTGTCATAATTTGCGCTCAATATCACGCTTTTAGATTTTTTAACCAAAAAAATTCCTGATTATTTATTGAAAACAATATTATATGTTATAACTTTGCACCCACAAAGTTTCTCTTTATGAAAGGAAAAATCCTTTTATCAGAAACAAGCCAACCTATCAGGCCACCTTGGCCGCAACCTTCTTGTAATCGCAATGCATTGATATACACTTATTTTTAGCATCACATACGATATAAAATTCTTACCGGCTCCTAACATCTACGGACGCTGAGCCACATCTGATATATCATCCATCTAAATAACATAAATATAGCAAACACTTATAATTATGTCGGAGATAAAAAGATTATTGCTTGTGATCATGCTTTTCGCTGGCCCGATCCTTGGATTGAAGGCCCAGGATCTTGCACTCAAGACCGACCTTTCGTCTGATGTCCTTGCCAATATCAACATTGGCGGCGAAATCGGCCTCGCACCCAAATGGAGCCTTGATGTGTCCGGAGATTTCAACGCCTGGACATTCGGCAATGACAAGCGCTGGAAACACTGGATGCTACAGCCTGAGCTTCGCTACTGGTTATGCGACAGATTCGCAGGACACTTTTTCGGCGCACATATTCACGGCGGACAATACAATATCGGAGGCATCAACACCGACTTCACCATTCTCGGCACTGACTTCTCGAAGCTAAAGGATTACCGCTTCCAGGGGTGGTTCGTAGGAGGCGGCATCGCATACGGCTACGCGTGGGTACTCGGCCGCCACTGGAACATCGAAGCCGAGATCGGCATCGGATACTCTTACACGCGTTACAGCCAGTACAAATGCGCCGGATGCGGCAAAAAGATCAAGTCAAACCGTCCGCACAACTATTTCGGGCCGACCAAGACCGCCGTCAACCTTGTGTACATATTCTAAACAGGATCTACTATGAAACAGATAGCTCTTGCCATATCCTCCGTCGCCCTATGCTTCGGCCCAATGGCCTTGGGGAAAAACGCTGCTCAAACCCAGACTATCCCCGTCGGGGTAAATGTCGGACACACCTCGCTTGAACGTCACGGCGACCGGATGGACGTATCCATCCTTCTGGATCTCAGCCGGCTGCGTGTCGAAAGCAACCGAGCCGTACTCCTGACCCCCGCCATCGTCAACGGCACCGACACCCTCACGATGCCATCAGTCGGCATATACGGACGCACACGGTATTACCAGTATCTTCGCAACACCACCGGCATGATCTCCGGCGACGGCGAGACTGTAATCCGCGCCTCGGAAATGCCCGACACCATCCGCTATAGCCACACAATTCCGTACGCCGACTGGATGAACGGCTCCTCCATATACGTAAGCCGCTCCGACTTCGGTTGCTGCAAGAGGCTCATCGCCTCGGCTCCCTTTGACGGCCCCTACGGATTCTATGGTGTTTTCTCCCCACAGTGGATCTATGTACGTCCGCAGGGAAACACCGAAAAAATCCACGAACTCTCGGGCTCAGCCTTCATCGACTTTCCTGTCGACCAGACCATAATCTATCCGTCATACCGCCGCAACACAGCCGAACTTGACAAAATCCAGGCCACAATCGACTCCGTACGCGGCGATCACGACGTCACCATCACACGCGTATGGCTCAAGGGGTTCGCTTCTCCGGAAAGCCCGTACTCACACAACCGCGATCTTGCCATCGGCCGAACTGCGGCACTGAAAGAATACATACAGAATATCTACCGGTTCGACAACGGCATAATCGCCACCGATTTCACGCCTGAGGACTGGGATGGTCTGAGAAAGGCCGTGGATGGATCCAACCTTCAGCACCGCAAGGAGATCCTCTCGCTTATCGACTCTGATATGGATCCCGATGCCAAGGAAGCGCGCATCAAGAAGCTATATCCCGCCGATTACCGGTTCATCCACCAGAACTTTTATCCGGCACTGCGCCATACCGACTACCGCATCGAATACAAAATCCGCACCTTCACTGATGTCAACGAAATACGTCGAATCATGAAAGAGCAGCCACACAAGCTGAGCATCAACGAATTCTATCTGCTCGCCGGAGAATACGAGTCTGGCAGCAAAGATTTCAACGAGATATTCGAGACCGCAGTCCGCATGTATCCGACTGACCCCATCGCCAATCTCAACGCCGCAGTATGCGCCCTACAGCGCAACGACACCGCCGGAGCTACCGCCTTCCTTGAAAAATCCGGCTCATCTCCTGAAGCCGAATATACCAGAGGTATCCTGAAGGCATTGCTCGGCGACTACACCTCCGCTCGGGAGAAATTCAACGCGGCCTCACCGCTTCCTGCCGCCACCGACGCGCTCCGACAGCTCGACAAACTCCAGAAAATCAAGTAACAGATAAAGTAACAGATAAAGAAACCAATTTAACAACAAATCACAGATGAAATTCAAGAGTTTATTTTTAACCTCCGCTGCGGCACTGGCACTCGCCGCATGCTCCAGCGATGAGCCCGCGAATTCAGAAAAAAATGACGGCTCCGCCGAAGGCTCGACCATGTACCTTGCAGTGAACATCACCGATGCCAACGCCATGAGCCGCGCCGACGAAGGCGACCTCGTCCCCGGCAACCAGGACGAACATGCAGTCACAACCGCCCATTTCTTCTTCTTTGACGCAAACAAAGTTTTCGTCACCGAGGCCAACGTATGGCAGAACGGCACATCAGGCAACTTCGAGCCGACAGGCAAAGACGACGAAGGAAATGACAACAACTATAACGTCGAATTCCAGAGCAACAACGTGCTTGTGCTGAAAAACCTCTCTCAGAAGAATCTGCCCAAGTATCTCATCACTGTCCTCAACGCACCCCAGGAACTTCTCACCTACATCCGTGCAACCCCACGCACAATGGAGCAAGTACGAAATTTCACCCTCAATTATCTGAACGGCTCGAAATTCGTAATGTCCACATCAAGTTTCATGGAAGGTGCCACCGCTTTCCCCGGAAAGTACGATAACGACGTATATTATGCAAACCTTCTGCAGGAAAGCGATCTCAAGACCGAGCCCATTGACATCAACACACTCAAAGATACCGATGTGGTCAAAATATACGTTGAACGTCTTGCTGCCAAATACACAATCAACCTCCCCGCTGGCAATCCATTCCCTGTCGATGTAACAATAGCAGGCAACGTCAACAACGAAGGTGCCGAAGACACTGAAGGCTCAGGCTCAATAGGCGCGACCAAAGTCTATGTCAAGATCAACAACTTCGGTGTCACTGGCGTAGAGGAAGAATCATACCTCGGCAAAAACCTCGAAGGCTTCTCCGCATCAGACCTCTGGGACACATGGAACATCAGCAAGCTCCACCGCTGCTATTGGGGAAAATCCGTCAACTACGACAACAACGCAAACCTCTCATACACCACCTTTACAGGTGTAAACGGTGATATCCAAGCTCCCGTCTACTCAAACGAGACCACCAAAAAAGCCTCCCTGATACGCGTTGACCCAACTCAGGCAAGCAAACTGATCCCCTCGCGGGTGACAAACATCGTCTTCACCGCAAATGTGTATGAAGATCAGGACTGCACCAAACCACTTGACCTGATCCTATACAGCGGTGTCTACTATAAGAAAGACCAGTTCATCCCCTATATACTCAGCCGTCTGAATGCATCCAACTCGCTCAACTTCTACAAGAAGACCGGCACACAATCAGAAACAAACGAAGATGGCACCCTCAACATCGACAACTATACCCAGGTCTCAGCCTCAGATGTCACATATGCCAAAGACGGCTCTCAGACAGGCGTCTGCAAGCTAATCTCAAACATCGGCAAGGACACCAAGCTCTATAAACTCGAAGAAACCGTGGTGGACGGTGCCAAGAAAACCGTAGCCACGGAAGTCAGCCACTCCGACTTCGAGACGGCTCTCAACTCATACTTCACCAACCAGAAACCGTCTGCATACACCGGTGGCGCTACCGTCTACTATGTTCCTGTGGAACATCTTCTTGGCCAGAACGCCGGTTACAACGGCAACAACGACTACACAGTAGCCGAGGACGGCGTATACGGCGTGGTACGCAACCACTGGTATCAGATCGACGTCAACAAGGTGTTCCGTCTTGGCCAGGGCGTATACGATCCCTCCGACGGCAGCACCGAGGATCTGATCCCCGATGACCCCACCAAAGAGACATTCGGCATGGCCGCCCAGATCAGCATTCTCTCATGGAAGATTGTCAAGCAGTCCGTTGACCTCTGACCTATGCGGCTTGCTCATTAACAGATAAGCCATCCCCATATGGCAGTTGTTAAGCAACCTGCCATTTACATATCCGAGGATGCGGGGGCTCTCCCCTGTTTCAGCGGGACACCCGCATCCTTATTATATATTCCTCATTAGATACGGTTTTTTAAACCCCACCCTCAATCAGATGTATTGAAAACACCTCTCACTTCATTTTCAAACAGAAACCAACGAGAGGCACAGCCTCCATTACATACAAAACCACAACCAAACATTATCACAGACCGCAAGATGAATCCCATCACGAAGTTCCAGAAAATCAGTCTTCTGAGCGCCGCAATACTTTTTTTGTCAGCGGCTCTCTGCAGCTGCGACGGTATGATGTACGACGAAGAAGGGGACTGTGACCCGCACTACAAGGCACGTTTCATCTTCGACATGAACATGCTGTACACCGATGCATTCTCAAAGGAGGTCAACACCGTCAACCTGTATCTGATCAATCCGGCCACCGGCGATATCGTCTGGCAGAAAAGCGACCGCGGCGATCGGTTGCGATCGGATGGATACCTGATGGATCTCGACGTACCCCCGGGGAGCTATCAGTTGATGGCCTGGTGCGGAGAAGGCACTGACGGGGATTTCTCAATTCCGTCGGAAGCATCGCACTTCACACACCTCACATGCAGACTCCAGCGCGGATACTCACACGACACCGACGGCGCCGTTTCGGACAAGGATCTCAAGCGTCTCTACCACGGCAAAACCGATGTCGAGATATTCCCCGACGACGAAGGCACATATATCTACGACGTGAGACTCGTCAAGGATACCAACGATGTCAACATCGTGCTCCAGCATCTATCCGGCGAGATCATAAAGGACGGCTTCACATTCACCGTCACTGACGCCAACGGCCTGATGGACTGGGACAACTCTATCCTCGCAGATGAAACAATCACCTACAAGCCATGGGACGTGAGATACGGAACTGCCGGAATTGAGTATCCGGAAGCTCACGAAGTGCCGGTAATCAGCCATATGAGCGCCTGCGTGGCCAATCTTACCATAGCCCGCCTCATGGCCGACCGCCGCAGTGATATGCGTGTCAAAATCTATAATCCGGCCGGCGAAAAGATTGTTGACATCCCCCTGATCGAATATGCGCTCCTGGTGCGCGGTCGCTACGAAAAGACAATGACCGAGCAGGAATATCTTGACCGGCAGGACAAATACGACCTTGTGTTCTTCATCGACGAAGGCAACCGCTGGGCCGGGACATACATCTACATCAACAGCTGGATGGTAGTGCGCCAGTCTTCAGACCTATGATTCCACCTATGTTCAACAGAGCCACTGTACATTACTTACGTCACCTGTCAATCCTGATCGCGGGCATTGCCACGTGGGTCTGCTGCGGCTGCGACAGCCCTGAGACTCAGGATATAAATAGTAGTGACGGTATGCGGGTTGAGCATACAATCGGACTTTACATCCACACAGGTCACACACCCCTTTCACGTGCCACTCCTCCGGGAAGCTATGACAAGGGCTCAGGCTTTGAGAACTATATTGACATCGCCGGTAACGACCTCCGGATTGCCCTCTATGACACTTCCGACAATTGGATCACCACCATCGGCGACCCGGCCGTGACACCATTTTCCGAAACATCAAGCTCAAAAACCTATCTCCTTGAATTCAAGGTCGACAAAGACCTGCGCCAACAGCTCGGATCCTCGTTCAAAGTCCTCATGCTTGCCAATTGGCGCGGACATTACCCCGATCTGGCCAATGCAGGCTCCCTGAGTGAGCTTTTCGACAAGGTATCCACCGCCGACTATTGGATCGACTACTCCGCAGGCCTCCCGTCGTGGAATCTTGACGCATCCGACAAAATCGCCATGTTCGGCGTGAGCCAATACGACGGCGTTAACCTGCGGCCCGACATGGCGGCCTTCCTCGGCGACCTCCATCTGCTGCGCGCTTTGGCAAAGATTGAAGTATGGGAGTCAGCCGAAACCGCCGACCATATCAAGAGCGTCTCACTCACACGCCATATGACAAAAGCCGTACCCATGCCAAAAGGCGTGACACACCAGGATGCGTATGTAAAAAACAACTATGACAATGACTATGTGACATATCCTTCACTTCCCACTGGCAGCGGAATGTCATATTCCTGCGAGACCTCCGATCCGCTGCCGTTGCTCAGAAACCCCGCCGACGGCCATTATACGGTATATGTTCCGGAATTCCCCAACAAGAGCCGCGACGGAAACACCCGCGCGCAACTTAAAATCGAGTTCGAACAATATGATGCCGGTGACTACTACATCGACTTCAAGTATTACAACGACGCACCCGAGCCTTCGGTGCCCGGCGAATATTTCGACATACTCCGCAACTACTGGTACCAGTTTGAAGTCTCCAAGCTGCGTGAGTATCTCAAAGTCGAAGTACAGGTCGTACCCTATGCCCATGTTCCGCTCAAACCCGATTTCGGACTCTCAATCGCCAAAGAGCTTATACCCGTCTACGACGACAGCGGCAACCTGATCTGCTACTTCAACTCCGAGACAGGATCCTACATTGACAAAGACGGTAAGACACCCATCAAAAATCCCTTCATTATCGAGAATAATCCTACAGACCCTGCAACAGGCTGGGACATCGTACGTGACGACAACGGAACATTCCTCTACTTTTATGACAAAACAACAGGAAAATATTACGATGCCGATAAAAATGAGATTCCTGACCCTACAAAATGACAAACCGGATGAAATCCCCTATCTTTAAATATATCCATCAGCTCACCCTGTCTGTCCTATGCTGTCTGTGCGCATCATGCGCCGACGATTTCGACCCCAGGGCCGACATCTATGTCGATGGCATCGCCGACCTTGAAGTGACACTTTCATATGACACGGAAGATTCAAGGCCCCTCACCTCACGGGCCTACGAAGGTGGCACGGACGGCGACATGATCAAAGACATAAGCTCGCTTGTCATGCTTGTCTACAAGGGCGACAACCTCCACAAACGCTATGTGGTGGTAAGCGATGGCTCTGAGCCGGCTGATCCCGGGCTATCCGACATTAAAAACCTGAACAACCAGGACAACCGCCTTGACCCGGCAGAAGACAATCTCACCGACACCAGGACCGGAAAGGTCACATTCAAGATGCATCTCGAATCAGCCAAAGACTACCATATATACGCAGTGGCCAACATGGGCACACTCAAAGAATATGAGGCCGCCGGAACGATTGCGACACGCGACGGCCTGAAAAGCATCTCTCGCTCATGGGACCAGAACAATATCGCAGAAAACAGCGAGATGTTCGGGGTGTTCTCAATTAATCCGGACCGTGCCGCCACCGACGGATCTCCGCTGTCAATCTCCGCCACCACCCCGGCCATACACTGCTGGGTGCGCCGACTCGCATCAAAAGTGACTGTAGCTTTCGACGGCTCGGAACTTTACAATGATGTCCAGGTGTACATCTCCGAGATATGCCTGAAAGATATTCCGAAGACATGCACTCTCGGCAAACCCAACAAAGCCGGCGAAGGCTCAGAGGCCAGCAGGGAAGACCGGTTCAACATCCCAAACGGAGTATATGAGACAGGAGGCAGGATCGTCGTGCAGAAACTTCCTGAGGACAAAAACTCTATCATTCCACAAAACTGCCTGCACGTCTGCAATGACGAGCATTCGTTTTTGGGCGCCTACGGCAACAGCGACAACAATGATGTAATCGAAGGCACCCATGCCAACACTGCCCCATCGCTGTTTTTCTACGAAAACATGCAGGGAACAGGAAAATCAAAGAGACAGGACGCACTCAACAATGAGACACAGATGCCCGGAAGCGATAATAAGATCGACTTCCCCAACCCCGACATTGCCATAGAAGGATCAGGATGGAAAGACGAGAAGCCTTTCGGCACCTACGTCGAAGTCAAAGGCTTCTACCGATGCACCACATCCGACGGCCATGTGAGCTCAGGCCCAATCACATATCGCTTCATGCTCGGGCAAAACGAGACCACCGACTACAATGCGGTCAGGAACACCCACTATCAGCTCACCCTTGCGTTCAAGGGCTATGGCAACGATGCCGACTGGCACATCGATTATAAGGAAAAAAGAGGCCTTTATGCCACATCGCCCCAATACATATCATATCTCTACAACAAAAAGATGGTCACTACCATCAAAGTGGTCGGACGTATGGAGCCGGGATCTACTCTGCGCGCCCATATAATCGATGTCGGAGACAAGGAATACAATGCCGACAGCATTTCCATCTGGCGCCCGTGGGGCAACGGCACAACAGCATTCCCGACCGTGAAAGACACCTATAGCGACGAATGGCCCTCGACCAACTATTACTATCAAAAATGGATTTATGGAGATGGCGCGCATCAGGGCTTCCTTTCGCTGCAGGAGACCAAGCTCACCCAGATCCTGCCTCCCGACCAATACATAGGCAAGCCGTCCTGGACGGTTCCATTCGCGACAGCCCTCCAGACAAGCAAGAATTATTACAGCGACAACAACATCGGAGACTGCCAGTATTCAATAGGCGACGCCGACAAAGACGGTGTGCAAAGTTTCAGCAACGACAACGGATACAACCAGGGCACCTATACCGTGACCGTAAGCAAACGCGCTATCAACGGAGAAGCCACTGAACGAATATTCAAAATTCCGCTCTACACGCGCGCGAAGGAACTTGTGACCCGCACAGGATTCACCGGCAACAACCCATATTATTCCTATCCGCGCAAACAGCGCGTGCGTTTCACCGCTTCAATATGGAAAGAAGAGAAAAAAATCTACGAGGACACAACTCTTATATTCGATATCATTCAGGTACGCAGGATCATTAACCCCAAAGGGGTCTGGCGGAGCTCCGGGAGCACCGAAGGCTTTCATGTCACACTCATGCGTCTGACCGAAGACAAACAGTCATCAGATTTCTCCAGTTTCGACTCCGAAGGCCCGTGGAGTGCCGAGATAATCACCGGCGACCCTATCATAACACTGTCATCCACCCGCGAAGGCAGCGGAGACGACGCCGCCCCGCAGGTACATGTAAAACGTATACAGGGCGCCACTGAAAAGCCTATCGACTTCAAAATCAACTTCAACGGGACTGACGGATTCGCCATCGTGCGCGTACGCTACCACAACTATAGTTGCGAACATGACATATTCTGCCGCGAAGGATACCAGCCCACGGCAATCATGGACGGCAAAGATGCCAACGGTCTTACCTACCCACAATGGAGCTGCTTCAATGTTGACCATTTTGTGAATGGAGTGGCCGTGATGACTGACTCGCCTCTTGACGAAGGATCGCTGTTCCGCCGCAAGAGCGAGATAGCCATCACTTCTGCCAACAACAAAAAATATCCCCGACCGATCGGTGACAACCGATATGCCCCGGGCGACCTGGATGTAATAAAAGCCGACGGCACTTCCGGATCAATGCCATGGAGCAGCACCAAAGGATCATGGACAACAAATCAAGATCACACTTGGGACATCGGAAATTCCGACTACCGCCTGGCCACGACAAAAGAATACATGCAACTGATGGCTCTCTCCAATGATCAGAATTTCCCTATCAGCAAAGCCTACGGCATCATATATGGCGACGGAGCCACTGAAGTCCAGACAAAACGGGCCAACGCCTACGGTTATCTGAAATCCGAGGCCGACCCCCGAAAAGGCATGATAGGAGTGATCATTTACAACAATCAAAACGGCAGACAGATATTTTTCCCTATCGGCACTGAGGGGTCCGGGCGGCGCAAAGGCTCCGGCACCCCAGATAATGCGTCCGGCACTAACATGGACTACCCCGGCACATTGCGGTACGCCAGCCGAAGCGCATATTACGGATATAGGAGCGCGGATGCGGACAATGTAAGATACCAGCCTATGTTCTACGACCTGTATCGCCGTCCGGGCGCTGTATATTGGACATATCAATGGTCAACGAAAGGAAACAGCGACGACTTCTCATATTCATCCGCCTTCGACATGAACTTCTTTACGATGGGCTTCGAAGCATTCCAGAACGGCGCTGCCCCAAGTGCCGAAAAATCTGACGCCTGCTTCATAAGGCTCGTGAAAAAATAGTCACCGGGCCGGGGCCGCCGATACGGCAGACCGGCATGTGCGACAGAAATGCCGGCAACAGAGATGTGCGCAGATTTTTCCGGAAAAAATTCGCGGAATTTCTTGCACAATACAATATTTCTCACTAAATTTGCAGCGTAAAAATCAGAGCCACTTATCAGATATCCCTTCCGCTTCGGCGGGAATCAGATAGAACAAGCACCTGATCATTATCACATGCTTCAATAGCTCAGTCGGTTAGAGCATCTGACTGTTAATCAGAGGGTCGTTGGTTCGAGTCCATCTTGAAGCGCATCAAAGAGTTGTCACCCACCGCTGACAGCTCTTTTTTAATTCCCTGTTTTACCAACCTTTCCTCCACCTTTCGAAATGGCAAGCTCAAATTCCGCAGACATTCGCGTTTCCGTAATAGTTCCCATGTATAAGGCTGCCCCTTTCGTAGATAGTCTGATGGATTCTGTGCTCAACCAGACATTCTCCGACTTCGAGCTGATTTGCATCAATGACGGAAGTCCTGACAACACACTCGGATTGCTGCAAAAATGGGAGGCACAAGATTCCAGGATTGTCCTGATTAATAAAGAGAAGAACGAAGGAGTGTCCGCTGCCAGAAATGCCGGCATTGAAGCCGCCAGAGGAGAATACATCTGGTTTCACGACTGCGACGACTGGGCGTACCCCGACACCCCCGCCACTATGTTCGGCGAAATCGGCTCACGCGACTTTTTGATCACCGATTTCATCAACACGAAAAAGCCGGATCCGTCCGCAAAACAGGGGGGGGGGGTAGAAACAACTGTGTATCAGATAGATGCATCGCAAACAACCTTGATGAGATGTGTTCCGTGCAGCCATTCAATGTATGGATCGGAACACTTTGGAGATGCCTGTTCAAGAGAGATATAATCAATAGGCAGAACATCCGTTTTAAAAAGCTGGGGAACGAAGACACTCTATTCATATACCAATACCTCCGCCACTGCTCCTCATGCACCAGAATTGACTTCCAAGGATACATATACAAAGACACACCCAACTCATTAGGATCATCCCACGCCCACATCGTCAACCTCGAATGGCTGCTGCTGGCCGCCGAAGCCGGCAATGACTGCTTCCGCCGTTTCAAAATCAAACCCGGAGCCAAATGGCATGCCAACATGCACCGCCTCTACGCCGCGCACTGCGCCTCATTCCTTACCGTTGGCTACCACAAGGACAGCTCCCTGCCATACCGGGTGCGTATCAGCAACTGGCGCAAGATGCTCCACAACTCTTTCTGGATGGAGTGCGGCCGTTACGGCTTCATCACCCGACTCCAGAAAGCCATATGGCACATCGGCAAATACCGGCTATTCTACATCTTCGACCCTCTGCTCCTGCTGGCAACCCGCCTCCACGACCGCTGACCACACCCATGTGGGCTAAGCCACCTAAGCAATACTTCGTATTTCACACGCCTCGCTGAGGCGTATTGTGTAGGCGTACCGTCTCCCGGGTGCTGACACGCACCCGGCTATTACTTGCCGCGCCCTACGGGTGCTCTGCATAGGTGACGCTATGTGATTGGATGGTGAAGTTGCGTCAAGATGCGCGCAGTAGGCGCGCCACAGTAATCCCCCCCTACGAGCGTGCGCGGCACGCGATGTGGGGGCGCCCAAAAAACACCTCTGGTATCGGAGCGGCGCGAAGCAGAGCGTTCTCCATAACTCAGAAAGCCTATGCGGCTAATCTAATCAATTCAAAATTCAAAACTCAAAACTTATAATTCAACTTTTTGCCGCCCTCATTTGTTTAATACAAAAAATCTGCTTAACTTTGCGCCAAATTCAAGACTGAGGTTTGCGTTATCATCCTCATTTCTGCGGTCTGCCACACGTTTCTCTCTTTCGCAGCCGTCTCCACGTTACACAGATTATTACTCCCCCATCATTATTTTCGGCGTTAACACCTATGGCGGGACTACTATGCTTAATAGATTCCTGACATATACCATAACAACGCCAGCAACCAACACCCTACAGAAATACATGTACAATATCTCCGACCTTACTGAGATGGGCGAACAGCAATTGAAAGATGTCGCCGAAGGCCTTGGCCTGAAGAAAATCGACACCTCGATGAAAGAAGAGCTCATCTACCGTATCCTCGACCAACAGGCCATTGACCGCGCATCCGCGGCCGCTGCCAAACCAGAGAAGCCAAAACGCGGCCGAAAAAAAGCCGCCCCGGCTCAGCCCGCGCCCGACGACGCCGGATCATCCACAGATAACCAGGCCGAAAGCCCCGAAGCTCCTCAGCCTGAGAAGACAAAGCGCGGCCGAAAAAAGAAAACCGACAAAAAGGACTCCCCCGCACCCCAGCCAGAGGCCACGCCCCAGCCTCAAGCAGCAGAATCCGCAGCTGAGGCCGCAGCCGAAGAAAAGCCCCGTCGGGGACGCCCCTCCAAACAAGACCGCCAGACCGCCACGGAGACGGCTGCTCCGGAGCCCGAAAATCTCCCCGCGCCAATAACAATACCGGCCGAAGCTCCCGCTCCCGCCCAGCTCCCTGCTCCTCAGGCACAGGAGACCACAGACACTACCGCTCCCATGGAGACACAACCTGCCCCAGATGCAGACCAGGCTCCCGCAGCCGAAGCTCCCGACCAGCCCAGGCAAAAGGAAAAACGCGACTTCCGCCCGCAACGCGACGAAGCATTCGGCGCTTTCTTCCCCCGTAGCGAAGGCCGCAAATTCGTGCCACGCTCACAGCGCGAGAAAGAAGAAGCCGCCGCTGCCGCCGCAGTAGCCGCTGCCGCCGCCCCGATCATCATAGCAGAGCCCGGACAGCAGATCCCCGGGCAGCCTCAGCAAGGACAGGGCAAAAAAAATAAGAAAAACCGCTTCCGCGACCGTCAGGACGATAAGATGCTTCAACAGCAGATGCCCCGCTACAACTTCGACAACATCATCCAAAGCTGCGGCGTGCTCGAAATTGTGCCCGAAGGCCATGGATTCCTCCGCTCAAGCGATTACAACTACATGCCATCGCCCGACGACGTATACGTCACACAGCAGCAGATCAAGGCCTTCGGCCTCAAGACCGGCGATGTCGTGGAATGTGCCGTGCGTCCGCCACTCGAAGGCGAGAAATACTTTCCCCTGACCTCCGTATACCAGGTCAACGGCCGCTCACCCGAATACATCCGCGACCGCACCACATTCGAGCACCTCACACCGCTCTTCCCCGACGAGAAATTCGACCTCACATCAGGCCGCACATGCAACATCTCCACACGTGTCGTAGACATGTTCTCGCCCATCGGCAAAGGCCAGCGCGGACTTATCGTGGCTCCGCCAAAGACCGGTAAAACACTCCTGCTCAAGGACATCGCCAACGCCATCGCTGAAAACCACCCCGAGACATACATCATGATCCTCCTCATCGACGAACGCCCCGAGGAAGTCACCGACATGAGCCGCAGTGTCAACGCCGAAGTCATAGCATCCACATTCGACGAGCCGGCCGACCGCCATGTCAAGATTGCCGGAATGGTGCTCGAAAAAGCCAAGCGCATGGTCGAATGCGGCCACGATGTAGTGATCCTGCTTGACTCCATCACCCGCCTGGCACGCGCATACAACACCTGCTCGCCCGCCTCCGGCAAGATCCTCTCAGGCGGCGTGGACGCCAACGCCCTCCAGAAGCCCAAACGATTCTTCGGCGCCGCCCGAAACATCGAGAACGGCGGATCACTCACCATCATCGCCACTGCTCTCACCGAGACAAGCTCGAAGATGGACGAGGTGATCTTCGAGGAATTCAAAGGCACCGGCAACATGGAGCTACAGCTCGACCGCAAGCTCTCCAACAAGCGCATATTCCCGGCCGTCGACATCATGGCTTCCTCAACACGCCGCGACGACCTGCTCATGCGCGAGGAGACACTCAACCGCATGTGGATCCTCCGCCGATTCCTCAGCGACCGCAATTCCATCGAAGCCATGGAATTCATCAAGGACCGCATGGAGCGCACCCGCGACAACGACGAGCTGCTCCGCACCATGGGCGAATAATCCTTCATACTTCGTACTTAGTACTTAATACTTAACGAAATGTCAACAAACACTGTAGACAATACACGCAAGGTCACCACCATGCGCCTGACCGAGATGAAAGCCCGCGGCGAGAAAATAGCAATGCTCACCGCCTACGACTTCTCCATGGCCAAACTCATCGACGAAGCCGGCATCGACGTGATACTCGTCGGCGACTCCGCATCAAACGTCATGGCCGGCAACATCACCACCCTCCCCATCACGCTCGACCAGATGATATACCACGCCAAAAGCGTGATCAAAGGCACCACACGCGCCCTGGTGGTATGCGACATGCCTTTCGGCACATATCAGGGCAACCCCATGGAGGCGCTCGCCTCGGCCATCCGAATCATGAAGGAAAGCCACGCCGAGGCCGTCAAGCTGGAGGGCGGAGCTGAAATCCGCGAATCCATCGAGCGCATCCTCAGCGCCGGAATCCCGGTGATGGGACACCTCGGACTCACTCCGCAGTCAATCAACAAGTTCGGCACATACGCCGTGCGTGCCAAAGGTGAGGCCGAGGCCGAAAAGCTCATATCCGACGCCCTGCTCCTGGAGCAGCTCGGATGCTTCGCCATCGTCCTTGAGAAAATCCCGGCCGAACTGGCCAGAAAAGTAGCCGCGCAGCTCACCATCCCCGTCATCGGCATCGGAGCCGGCGGCGGCGTGGACGGACAGGTGCTCGTAATGCACGACATGCTCGGCATCAACAAAGGCTTCTCGCCAAAGTTCCTCCGCCGATACGCCGACCTGTCCTCCGTCATCAACGAAGCCGTATCGCGCTATATCGACGACGTGAAGACCTCCGACTTCCCCAACGCCAACGAGCAGTACTAAGCCCTGAGAGCGTAAGCGCATGATTGCAAAGATTCTGCGGGGCATCGCCGTCGCCATACTGATATTTGCATTATCCTTAGGCCTGTATTACCTTGACCATACCGAGGTGCCGGCCTATGTACCTGTGCTGCGCGCATCCGCCATCGCCCTCATCGCCGTGATACTGCCTCAGAATATACGCAGGAAGATCACCGGGCTACGCCGCCCGGTGGTATCCTGCGTTGTTATTTTCGCCGCTGTCGGCATACTGTCATTTTCCGGACTGCTCGCCCTGAACTATCACGCGGCATCCGACACGCCCCATCAGGTCCGGGCCGAAATCATCGACAAAAATGTGCGCACCGAATATGCCACTCGCCGCGTGGGCCGTGGCCGCTACGTACGCGACACATCCCGCAAGATTCATCACTATGAATACACCCTCCGCCTGCCCGACGGCAAAACGATAAAACGGCACACCGATGCTGGCGGCTACACACGCCTGCGCTGCGGCTCATACCAGACAGCCACCCTCCGCCGCGGCTACCTGGGCTGGACCATCATCCGATAATCCCCTGACATGCGCCGCGAAGCGGCACTCCTCCCTTAAAAAACATTAAATCCGTTGGCCGCCGGCAATCCTGCATTGACCCCATTCCGCATGGCGCCGCGAAGCGGCACTCCTCCCTTAGAAACCCGTTGGCCGCCGGCAATCCTGCATTGACCACATTCCGCATGGCGCCGCGAAGCGGCTGCATCCACTATAACCGCCGGCTTCTGCCGCGCGGTGACAATGCACATCCACACAGATGATGTCGCGAAGCGACTACACCCACCACAGGAAGACACCGGCAATATAGTCACGGCGGCACTCCTCCCAAAAATCCGTTGGCCGCCGGCAATCCTGCATTGACCCCATTCCGCATGGCGCCGCGAAGCGGCTGCATCCACTATAACCGCCGGCTTCTGCC
>X363_Desmarests_Spiny_Pocket_Mouse__coassemble_731_pt1 | contig 16363 bp, 17 predicted proteins | sample X363_Desmarests_Spiny_Pocket_Mouse__metabat2_high_PE_013 | metagenome-assembled genome bin X363_Desmarests_Spiny_Pocket_Mouse
AAGAACGAGTTTTTCAAACAAATCGCTAATTTTGCACTTGCCAGTTGAATCTACCCTATAATAAACAGAAATCAGTCATATTCAATTTTTTATTTTGTCAGCCCAAAAAAATTGACTAAATTTGCACTTGGAAATTTGTGCAGTTACGACTGCGGAAACTTTCAAGACATATAAAAAGCGTTTTTTTGCTTTACCCCTATTCACGAAATCGCCAATTTCTAACACAAAGAGGGTCAAGCAGTCACAAGAACGCTCATGCTTGTCGTATATCCACTCCCCGACAAGGGGTATTGATATTCGATAAGGCGTGGGAGTGGACTGTTTATTACTTTGTGTGGCGTTTGGCGATGCCAGTGAATAGATAAACTGAAATCGTCCCGCGCTTTTTTCATACCAACTCTGAAAATGTTGCCTGTGAGGGATTGGGACAATCTCGCAGATGCAATCATGTTATTAATTATGCGAGAGCTTTATAGACTCTTATGTGTGTTTATCTTGGTGGTTGGAGTTTCTTTGACCGGGCTCGCAGCCAAAAAGATAACGATTCACACACAGCCCGAAAACGCAACAATCTCCATTGATGGCGCGGAAGTGGGTAACGGTACCTACACGGTCAAGTTTGAGAAAAAAGTAGATTTCTACATGGTCAAGGTGTCTGCGCCGGGTTATCTGACGAAGTCCTTCAAACTTCTCAAAAGCAATCCCAACAACTCAGTCCTTTACAAATTGTCTCCTGATGAAGCCATGCAGAGTTCTCGCGGAGGAGAAGATGCCGGAATGGATATGGCAAACAGATGGTTTGACGTAATCTGCGGAAAGGGCGTTTCCGAAGCCGAAATCTGGAAACGTCTAATTAGTGTTTCTCTCAATTATTTTGACAATATTGAGATTAGAGACAAAGAGGCCGGATGGATTCGTACCGGATGGAAAACAACGACATTCACTGAACAAGTCGTTAGAACTCAAATGGAAGTCAGGGTTTCTTTCAATGGGGGAGATGATAATTCTTACAAGGTGAGAATTGCATCAGAGATAAGAGACAAGAATCATCCGGGTGCTCAAAGTTATACCAAATACGACAGAGTTCTCAATAGTTTTACCTCCTTAATTGATGAGCTTCAAACATCAGTTGCAAAAGGACAATAATTCATATGACAGTTTCATTTACAATGGAAAAATTTATTTTATTGATAGTGTGGTTGTTCTGTGCACTATCCCCGTTGTCAATGGTAGCTCAAACGGAATATCAGATTCCAGAAAGTTTACCAGCCAATAATGGCGAACTTGATTGGCTTATCTATAAAGACAACAATGGTGAAGTAAAAATAGACAAAAAAGAAATTGTGTTAAAATCTAACACCAAGGCATTATATGTCAACACTGTAGCTCAAATACAACCGTCAATGACATACTCGGATGCACCAATAAGTTTTGACGGCAATTTTTACATGTCTGCTACCATGAAACCATCTGTGGTTGACGAGAAGCATCTTTTTGGCCTTGTTTTTGGTGTTGCGAATGAAAGTAACTATTGCGCTATTGTTTTTGACAATCAATTTTGCTATCTAATTAGGGTTTACAGTATGATGGGTCTTACTTACATTCAAGGCTTAGATAACAGAATCCGCTACAAATATCCAAAAAACAAGGGAAATGAATGGACTATTTCTATTGAAAGAAAGAATCAGGGCGATTGGATCTTCTCAGTAAATGGACTTGAAGTGATGACTCACTCAGGAGAGGACCCGTTCTCGTTTGCATATACAGATATGGAAAGAGCCCAGCAATTGGCGGGACAAATAACTGGCCATACACTTTTACGCTTCATCCCAGCAATTGGAGCTTGCGTAACAAACAAAGGGGAAGTCAAAATAACAAAAGTAGCCTACGAACAGTGGGCGGCTCCGGCTGATGTAGAATAAAATCATTTGTACTGATCATGAAAATTTCATTCAAAGGACTTGCCTTCATTGCCATATCAGTTATTATGGCTATGTCAGTATGTTCATGCGATAAAAATGATGAACCCGAAATTGGTGACTCTGGATCATCTTCTGCAAAAGTAGCCGTGTCAAGCATCTCAATTGGCTCTAAAGACAAGGCTGGTCGATATTCCGTTAAAATCACAGTAAAGGCATCCAAATTGGCGTCTGGAGAGACCGTGAAAACAATCGGAGCTAAATGGGGCACCAACAAGTCCAACCCGAGCAATCGCGATTCACGTAGCAGTGGAACTTCAGCGACATTCACATCTGCATGGCATACAGGGTCGACTTACTATGTCACGCCGTTCCTCAAGACAAACAAAACCAATGGTGAGATAACAGGAACCACAAAAACGAAAAAAACTCCTTAATCAGTATTCCAAAGGGGGTAACCCTTTTGGAATATTCGGGATATTTTCAGCGTTGACTTGGCAATGCGGCTCGGAAAATTCCCTAATATGCTACTACGGAATTTCCGGATGGCGTAATTTCCGTGCCGCCACTGCACGGATGGAACCGCTCCTATGACATCGGATTTCAGCCAACGAAAAAAGAACGGCTATGGTGACTATGCTCATCGTGGCCGTTTTCTTTAGTCATCTATCCACCATCCTCAACTAACGGAATGAGTCAAAGAGCGGCATCTTGCTGGTTGAAACGTAGAATCCTTGTGGAGTAATTTCACGTCCTGATGGAGAACCATTACCTTGCATGGGTTATTCTTCATCATTCCCTCATCAATGGCATGTAGAATGACGGTGCGGAATATATAGTACGACTTATGCGTTCCTCTCCCTTTGCCACTTTCTTCGAATAGCCAGTGAATGCAGTGGCCATTCTTATTGAATTGCTTGGTGTAATGCCGGAGAAACAATCCTTACAAGTCGATACGTTGGAAACGGTTTGCCTTGATAATGGCCTCCGTCGCAAAATCAAATATTTATTGACTCAGGAATCCCTACACTCAACACGTCTGACGATCGGGGCTTTGCGCAGTAAACACCCGGTAACTTTGCCGCGCAGATTTTTTTATTCTGCCAGTGTAAAAATCCGAAGATATTTATGTACTTTTGTCCTCGAAAAACCAAAATTTAATAATTTAGACATGTTAAAAAAAATTGCTTTGATTGCATTGCCTGTAGCTTTGGCCGCGGGATTCACCTCATGCTCCGACGATGACAAGAATGAAGATCTGTCATTCACAGTGAACACAGCTTCTATGAAATCTCAAATGAATTCTGACGGATACTGGGACAAAACCTATCAGAACACTACCGGAATCAACCTTGACGGTCTCCATTTCAGTCATTCGTCAAATGCTGAATGGTATTCCTGGTCAGGATTCACCCCTTCGGTGTCGGCTGATAATAAGGAATACCCATCTGAAGAGCTGTTCGCCCATCAGTGGAGCGCGATCACAGGCACAGGCGCCACTGCGACAGGAGCTCCCTATTTCGTGGTATATCCCGGCTCCGCAGTATACAGCGAGATTTCCGCCGATCAAGAATATGATGCCCAGATCACTGTGGCAGATGGTGGCGATTTCCGTCCTGTCTCGGTGAAAATCACAAATTCTTCTTACGGATATTATGGTATGAAGAATGGCTCGAATTTCAACAAGGAATTTACGCAGAGCGATTACTGCACCTTGCTTATCACCGGATTTGAAGACGGTAGGAAGACCGGCCACGTGAAAGTGCCTCTGGCTGCCAATGGTAATATCCTTGACTACTGGCGTAATGTGGATCTGCGCGGTCTGGGTGAAGTGGACCGGCTGGTTTTCACCATGAGCTCAAGCGATACATCTGAGTACGAAGGTGTGGAATATCTGAACAATCCTTCATACTTCTGTATGGATGAATTCAAGGTGTCAGATTTAGACTGAAGTGACAATCAGTGAGATAAAGCGCGAACTTCAGCATACGCTCACCTCTGCGGTGGGCGAAGCTGAGGCGCGTGCCATGGCTCTTGTGATCATTGAGGACATCAAGGGATACAAGGCTGTGGACGTAGCCGTCAACGGCGACCGCACTCTGCTCGACGATACCGTGGAGCGCATGCGGCGTGTGGCCGCGAGGGTAGTGGCAGGAGAGCCGTTGCAGTACGCCTTGGGGTCTGCGCGGTTTATGGGGCGCGATTTCAAGGTTACGCCCGATGTGCTCATCCCTCGCCCCGAGACCGCCGCGCTGGTGGATATGATAGCCGACGATGCCGGTGGCCGCTCGGATCTGAGGGTACTCGATATAGGCACCGGATCAGGCTGCATAGCCGTTACACTGGCGCTTACGCTGCGCTTTCCAGATGTGACTGCTCTTGATATCAGTCTGCCGGCATTGCAGGTGGCTCGTGAGAATGCCGCACGCTATAATGCCAAGGTGGATTTTGTGGAAGGCGATATTCTGGGAGAGAAAAATCTGCGCGGGCGTAAATTCGATATCATAGTGAGCAATCCGCCGTATGTGCTTGAGAGTGAGAGAGCACAGATGGATCCGCGTGTGTATGCTCATGAGCCGGAGGGCGCGCTTTTTGTGCCTGATGGTGATCCGTTGCGGTTTTATCGCGCCATTGCCGAGTGTGGTTGTAAGCAGCTGGCCTCTGGCGGCAGGATATATCTCGAGATAAATCCGCTGTGTGTCACGCAACTTTGCGACATGCTTGCGGGCTCGGGTTACAATGATGTGCTTGCCCGGAGGGACTATCGTGGGCAATACAGATACATCACCGCTACCAGATGAACAAGCCGATCTCACCACAGCAGGCATTGGCTCGCCTTGAGGCTCTGTGCGCCCGCTCGGAACAGGCATCAGGCGAGGTGCTTGAGAAGATGCGCCGTTGGGGTGTCACGCAGGCCGATGCTGAAAAAGTACTGGATTCACTCGTGGCAGGGCGCTATGTCGACGATAGCCGTTTTGCCGCGGCATTTGTCCGCGACAAAGTGAGATTCGCCCGCTGGGGCAAGCGTAAGATCGCGCAGGCTCTGGCGCAAAAAAAGATTGGCCGGGACATTATCACAGCCGCCCTGGATGCAGTGGATCAGGATGAATATACAGACTCACTCCGACATATATTACAGGCAAAAATCAAGTCAAATCCTGCTCTGACAGAAAGTTACGAAGGGCGCACGAAGATATACCGCTTCGGGATGCAGCGAGGCTTCGAGCCGGAGCTGACAGGCAGACTGTTGCGTGAAATACTGTCGGCAATACGGAAAAAATGAATTTTGAATGTTTTAACGAAAAATTTCCGCAATTATATAGATATTCGAAATTTATTTTGTAATTTTGCCCTCGAAAAAATAGAATTAAACACTGAAATTCTTTAATTCACTTTATAATAATTGAATATGACAAAAATTGGTATTAATGGCTTCGGCCGTATCGGACGTTTCGTGTTCCGTGCTTCCTGCAAGCGCGATGATATCGAAGTAGTCGCTATCAACGACCTTCTCCCTGTTGACTACATGGCTTACATGCTCAAGTATGACACAATGCACGGCCAGTTCGACGGCGAAGTTGGCTACGACATGGAAAAGAGCGAGCTCATCGTCAATGGCAAGCACATCCGTGTCACAGCATGCAAGAACCCCGCTGAAATCGCATGGGGTGCTGTAGAAGCAGAATATGTAGTGGAATCTACAGGTCTCTTCCTCACCAAAGAAAAAGCTGCCGCCCACATCGAAGCCGGTGCTAAATATGTCGTTATGTCCGCTCCTTCAAAGGACGACACCCCCATGTTCGTATGCGGTGTCAACCAGGACAAATACGTTAAGGGTACACAGTTCGTGTCCAACGCTTCCTGCACCACCAACTGCCTTGCTCCTATCACCAAGGTGCTCAACGACAAATTCGGCGTTGTAGAAGGCCTCATGACTACCGTACACTCAACCACTGCCACACAGAAGACTGTTGACGGTCCTTCTATGAAAGACTGGCGTGGTGGCCGTGCCGCTTCCGGCAATATCATCCCCTCATCCACAGGCGCTGCCAAGGCTGTAGGCAAAGTAATTCCCGAACTCAACGGCAAGCTCACCGGTATGTCAATGCGTGTCCCCACTCTTGACGTATCTGTAGTTGACCTCACTGTCAACCTCGCCAAGCCCGCTACCTACGAGGAAATCTGCGCTGCCATGAAAGAGGCTTCTGAAGGCGAACTCAAAGGCATCCTCGGCTACACCGAAGACGCTGTCGTTTCTTCTGACTTCCTCGGCTGCCCCCTCACCTCTATCTTCGACGCAAAAGCCGGTATCCAGCTTACTCCCACCTTTGTTAAGGTTGTATCCTGGTATGACAACGAGATCGGTTACTCCAACAAAGTGCTTGACCTCATCGCCCACATGAAGAAAGTGAACGGCTAATCAGCCCTCCAATATCCCCAAATACAAAGGGGCCGCACCATTCCCGGTGCGGCTCCTTTGTATTTTACGATACAATTGCAAATAAATTTGTATTTGCTATTTACTTATTCGTATCTTTGTATATTGAGTTAAGTATATGATAGCAAGAGAAGAGGTTTTAGAATTGTTTGAGTCCACCGAGACATACCGGGTGGAACGTACAATAAGCACCGGCAAAATGGACAAGTTCCGTGAGGCTATTTGTGCGTTTGCCAATGATATGCCTAATTCTCGCAAAAACGGCTATCTTCAGAAACAATACCTTAATGTGCTATTGGGATCGAAACTCCAAATGACAATCCCTGACAAGCCTACAAGTCGCTTCCAGAAGATGCGTTATAGTGATAAAATAATATCCATAATATCGGTTTAAATGTAAAATATATGAATGAGGAAACATTGAAAAACTTGGACATATTAAAACGAAAACTTGCCCAAGACGTAAAGCCTATCTTGTTTACAGGAGCGGGATTCTCTTATAATGCGAAAAATGCAAACGGAGATTCAATTCCATTGGGAAGCGATTTAAAAATAAGGATAATATCAGATGTATTGTGTCTGGATATAAATAGCAGAGATGGTCAGGAATTGGCATCATATCCGTTAGATAGAGTATATGATTATGCACAGCAGGAAAATCGAAGTCAGCTTATATCGTATATAATAGATTTATTCTCAAATGTTAAGGCATCTGATTATCATAAAATATTGATTCGTTTTCCTTGGCAAAAGATATATACTATTAATATTGATGACTTAGTGGAGAATGAGCTCGCGAACGGCGAGTTAAACGTAATTCAATCATCTGTGCCGTTGTCTCGTAAGAATAAAAATGCAATTGATTATATTAAACTTCACGGTTGCATAAGAAATCCAGATGGTGGTTTTATTTTTTCTCATAGGGAATACCTTGGAAAAATATCCGGGCCATTGGATATTCGGTTGGCTAAGTTAGTAGAAGATCTACAGACTCAAGATTTCGTCTGTATAGGAGCTGCAGGTGATGAATTGGATATATCTCACTATTTATTGAACTGTGATTTAACGGAAAGAGGTTATGGCAACCTTTTTATCGTGAATCCCAGCCCAAGTTTGATTTTTAGACAAACGATTAAACGATCTGGTGCAAAATTGATTGAGATGAATTGTGAGGATTTTGCAAGATGGTTTGGTGATAATGCTCCTTTGGTGCCAAAGAGAAAGGGATGCAATCAGCAGTTTAAACGTAATTTTTTGAATATATCTGATGTTCAAAAGTGTTATGCGACATATGACAACTCAAATACAAGATTGTATTTGGGCGATGAACCCACTTGGAAGGATATATTAACTAAATATGACTTTGCAACCCTTCATGAAGAAGAAATTGTATCTGAGGTGCAACGTTTGCTGGCAGATACGAATGAAAATATTGTTTTCACTCTACTATCAAAAGCAATAGGAGGAAAGTCTGTTCAATTGAAGCGGTTAGGACTTCTCTTGTTCGGACTTGGTTACGATGTGTATGAGTATATTGGCTGTGAATTTAAAATAAATAATTTCATTTCTGGTACATCAGATGCGAAAAATGATATAATTATACTCCTTATTGATGATGCCAGTGGTTATTATAATAAGGTGGCTCAATTATTGGATGATTTCCCGTCAAGCAAGCGTCTGGTGGTATTGTGTGCATCAAGACCGTATTTCCATTTTAAAAAGTATTATGATATAAGGTATTTTCCGACCTATAGATGTTTCAACCTTGATGAAATGGATGGTAAACATCAAAAGTTTATTGCAAATTCAGCAATTAATACTTTGAAAAACAAAGGACTGTTAGGAAAATTAAAAGGTAAATCGGAAGAGGAGCGTTTGCGTTTTTTCCTAAAGAAAGGCGACTTGTCAGAAGCTTTATGGGAGATATTCGAAGGTTCGAATTTGCGAAAGAGATATGAATCTGCATATTCTTACATTGCCAAACATATTAAAAATGAGTGTGATTCAGATTCTGCAATATCCTTATTTACACAAAAAATCCTCATTGGTTTAGCTATATTTCGTGAAAGAGAACTGCCGTATTTTCCTAATACTATATTAGTTCATTGGTTTGGCTCTGATTTAAATAAGGTAGAGGAAAAAATAAACGATATTGTCAAAACCGTGGACATAAAAGGCATCTCGCTGAGAACGAATATGCTGACGAATATAATATTGGCATCTGCTCCTGAAAGGCTAAAGATGGAAGTCGTTCGTGATATTCTTAAAATTATATCTCCATATATTGGAAGGGATCGCGATTCTTATTGGAACCAGATTCAATCACGGCTGATGAATACAGTGTTTCTGAGAAAAAAATTGAAAATCAAATCAGTTAAAATAAAGGAATTATTCAATAAACTTTTGAGATATTATGAAAATGATGAGAACTATTACATACAATTGGGTCGTGTGGAGCAAGAGATGGGTAAGTATGAATTGGCTTTAAATCACTTTGCCCAGGCGGACATACATGCACCGAATCTTTACACCGTGAGGAATGCAATTGCACGTAATTACCTTAAACAGTCATATGATGATGGTAATCTGGGTAAGGCAGAGGCTTCCGTATGTTATGATAAGGGGAAGAGTCTTATGTTCGGTCTGATTGAAGAGAGGGAAACATACCAGGTAAGAGCTTATTCTGTGCATTCGTTAGTCGTTGAGTCGGTTAAATATTGGCAAATCAGAAGAGTCTCGCCAGCCAAGGATGATATTAATAATATATTTGTATGTCTTAAAGATGCTATGCAAGATTTCCCGGATGATCCTCGAATAATAGACGCCAATAATCGGTTCATGTCTTTTATGAAGAAAAATAATCTGCAATCATTGTTGCCAAAATTTGATATGAGTGGTCTTAAAATGATTAATCATTTATTTACGCGTGCCGATAAAGAATTGTTATTGGAGGATGATGTATTGGACTGATATTGGAGTGCCTTTCAGACAGCTCTTGTGCGTATCAGAATGAAGAAATATTAATATAAATGGTAAATTATGTAATGTCATGAATAAAGTAGTTAAACTTCTTAAATCTGCACTTTTTTGGACGATAATCGGAGTGTTGATCGCCGTCGGTGGTTTGTGGTATGCTTTTAAGGACACGCACTCCTTCGTTGATTTAACCATTGGATGTGGTAACTATGGAGGTGGGGAGATTGATGCCGACATGTCGTATATGGTGTTTAACATTGTCATGTTTGATGAAGATGCTCCGCATGCAATAATTGTGCCATTATCCTTTTCTCCTGCGAATCGCTCAAATGAGAGTGCTCAGAATGTAGGTATGAGGTTATATTATGAAGAGGGTAATGATTATAATTGGCGTATTAAAGATGACGTGAAGCATAAGGGTAAACTTCATTTACTCCCTATGCTTTGTATGCGGAATGGAGCTGATGTAGTCCCTGTGCCGTCTGGTGGAGGATTTGCCTTACGCGAATTAGACCCATTTACGGTTGCAGGAGTAGATTACAGGCGTGAGGGTTTGTTTAATCCAGTAATTTTTGATAGTTTTTCTGTGGATGATTACTGGAAATTCATTTATGAGGTTGAACTAAAATCGGATAATTTGAAGAAGTCAAGGTTAGATGTAATCGTGTACGATATACCTATGCAAATGAGCAATGATCCGGATGTTTACGAAAAGCGCAGAAAGGCAGTGAGAGACAAAATTACAGAACTTACAAAAGATACGAACAATTGCGTAATAAATATCGTACCATGTTATGCGAGCCGGTATTATGAAGTAACTGTTGATGGCCTTTTATTTATGGTTGCATATCCAAACGTGGAGGCTATAGAAAGTTATGTTATAAGATAACTGCAAGTAGTCATGAATCAAATTATCAAACTGCTAAGAAATATTAACTTTTGGACGATACTTGGCACCTTAATTGGACTCGCAACTTTGTATTTTACAGTTTTACAACATAAGGATAATACAGTTGATTATGTGTTGGTTAGACCTGGTTTTGCTCACTCTGAACTGAAGACAAACGATACTATCCGGTGTATTCTCTTTGGTGTCAACCGTCTTGCACCAACCGATTCAGTGCACTTTCTGCTTCCAATTGCATTAAAGAATCAAACGGATATTGGATTGAATGTTGATTATCAGGCCTTATCGCCATATGTGAAAGCTAAACAAGAAATTGGTATAAAAACAGATCGATTTGTTAATGAGGTACTGATTCTTGGAGGGGAATTATGTAAATTGAATTATGAAATTTACCCAGATGCGGCAAAATTGATTAATCACGAATTGCAGATTGTAACAGTTGATTTAATCTGTTCATATCCTAAGATGTCAAAAAGAGGTAATATTCGGCTTTATTTTTTGATTCAGGCTGTGGAGCCAGCTCTTATTCAGGAAACACAAAAGAGTTCTGCTGGAAATACAGTGTTTTATCTTCCTGAAGATGATAACCCATTGTGTTACATAGTTGCTAAAGTTATTCAATAATTCTGGCAATTATTTACATTTGTGTGGGGCTGAGGGAACTTTTTGCGAGAAGTTGCTACTAACTCTGTAAAAAGGCAAAAATGGACGGTACATCTGAATATGGTAAATCCTTCGGCGCATTGGTGGCACGGAATGAAAAAATAATTTTCAGTGTCTGTTTCTTCTATGCTACTTCGGATGTCGGGTTTGAGGATCTGAGACAGGAGGTGCTGATTTCTCTTTTCAAGGCTTACAGGCATTTCCGGCATGAATCGGCGGAGTCTACATGGGTATACAAAGTGGCATTGAACACATGCCTTTTCGCATTGAGGCGACTTTCGCCCAAGGTGCGAACGCTGTCGCTTGATGAAATGCCTTCTGTGCGATTCGAAGATGAAACGGATCCTGAATTTATAGCCAGGCTCGAATGGCTCAATGCTGCCATATCGCAACTCAATCCGATGGACAAGGCTCTGATACTGATGTGGCTTGATGAACTGAGCTACGATGATATAGCCCGGAATATGGGTATGCCCAGAAACACCGTAGCCTCGCGGCTTCACCGTATAAAAGAGAAACTTTCAAAAATGAATAGATATGGAACTTGAAGATTTGAAATCGGAATGGAAATCAATCGGGCCTCAGATTGAAAAGGCTTCGAAAGAAAATCCTGACAGATCCGGCATATATAGTAGGGCGGACGTCCGGACACGTCTGTTCAGGCGCGTCTTTTTCAGCCTTATGATAACAATCATCTGTGGAGGACTGGTCGTCAGCTCCGGGCTATGGGCTTCTGTATTATTCCCTGTCCCATGGCTTGTAGCATTTGGGATATGTGTGATTGCCGGAGCTTTCGCGGAAGTGCGTATGCTGAAACTGATCAAAGACATTAATCTCTGGAAGATGTCTTTGTCTGAGGTTTTTGATGTAACTTTGCGGATAAAAAGATATTATAAGCGGATTGAATTGATATTTTCAATCTTATTCGGCGTACTGATCGGATGGCTGTCTTTTTTACCGCCGTTTGGCCAAAACGGGAGGATGGTAGTGACATGGATTGTATTGGCTGTCGCTATGGCCATTGAATATGTGTGGTATAAGAGGAATATGGGGCTGATCAACCGGCTCGCAGATACAGAATAACCCTAAAAATCATATAATCATGAAAGATTTGATTAAATTTTTGCTTGGCATCATAATGCTTGTTATTAATTTCTTTTCGTCAGGCTGTGCCGTGGACGGAAGACATGTTGAGAATAAGGAGGAATTTGACATGGTGGCTTCGGTGGCGGTGTATCAAACGGAGGAGAAAATGGGAGAGACTGTTCCGGTAGGCTCGCCGCTGTTGGAGGAGACGGTCAGATTCATAGAGTTGGTCAAGTATAGTGAAGACGATCTGATAAGTGTTCCATTCAGGTTCGCGGATGCGGAGAAATTTGCAAGCATCACGACAAACAATATCGGACGGCGACTGGCCCTCGCCATAAATGGTGAAGTGGTGAATACTCCTGTTGTAAATATGCCGATTGAAGGAGGTGCATGCGTGATAACCTTTACTAAGGATGAGGCTCTGAAATTCCTCCCTGCCGAAAAAGTGAACAGGCTTATCCCTGAATAAAAATGATGTAAGGGGTTGCAGGGGTTACCGGTTGTCACTATTTTTGCATAAAATCAAAAAGGAGAGACAACATGGAACAAAAATTTTGTCAAAGCTGTGGTATGCCGATAACCGCAGAGGTTTATGGTACCAACGCCAATGGCAGCCCCAGCGAGGATTACTGTATGTATTGCTATAAGGATGGCAAGTTCACACAGGAGATGACTATGGAGCAGATGATTGAACATTGCGCTCAGTTCACCGATGAGATAAACCGGCAATCAGGACAGAGTCTGACTAAGGAACAGGCCAAGGATATGATGCGACAGTTCTTCCCGCATCTCAAACGTTGGAAAATTCAGTCCTGAGACATATCATGTCAGAAGCGGTATTGGACGGAGGCGAGGATATTGCGGGGACGGATACGGAACGAATGCTCCGATCGTGAAAGGGTGCCGTAGGTCACGTACTGGTAATGCCGCTTGTCAAGAAGGTTGTCAGCGGTGAGTGTCAGGCGTATCCTGCTGTTGAGATGCCACGTGGCTGATGCGTCGAGCAAGATGAGATTCTCGGTGTTGCCTTCTGGAAATCGTGTCAGAAAATGTTCTGCCCCTGCGGTAAACTGCCATCTGTCATCGGGTATTACGGTAAGGTATAGTTTCTGATTCAGCGTGTGGGTTTTATTGTTCATATTGTCAACTCTTAGCCTGGAGTATGAATATGCGGCATCGTAGGTGGCTGAGAGGCACCGCAGAAAGCTGCCTTTGAAATATGGTTTTACGGTTGCGGTCTGTTGACGGCAGCCAATTTCCACATAGTTGCGCATGGAGGATGCCGAACTTAGTGAAGCGGTGGCCTCGCACCCCACGACCATACGGCTATGACCCAGCCCCTTGCTAACACTCCCGCTGATATACCATGAGTTGCTGCCTGATACACGATAGGCATAGGTGGATACTATGAGATCGTCGACAAACAGTTGATTTGACATCAGGTAGCTATGACTGTAGTTATATGTCAGTGAGGCATTCGCGAAAAATGATGTCAATGGATTGCGATAGCGATATGTCATGGATGCTGACACACGTTGTGAGTATTTATTGATGTCGTTTCCTATGAATATATTGTGGTAGTCGGAAAGTATCGGAGCCGTTATGTCAATGAATGACTGAGGGGAGTTTAGCTGATATGCCACAGATGCCGATACCTCACTTTTTGCCGAGGTGCGTCTGCGTACATATACAGTTGGATTCAGATTCACATAGTCATGCTTGCCTTTGATGCTGTGGTGTAGCCATTTCAGCCGGACTTTTGTGGAAATCAACCACCCACTGCGTTCATAGTCGAGTTGCGGTGTGGCATGGAGATTGGAGAGGAAAGAGTTATAGACACCGTCATTGTCGAAACTCTCCATTCCGATCAATGAAAGGCACATCCGGTGATGGTTGAGGTCAAGTCCTCCGGTGATGTAGAATTTCCAGAATCGCCCCAGCTTCCCATATCTGGATTCCGTTGTGCTCCGGAAATCGGATGTGCTGATGCCCTGTGAGGCATTTTCCACTCCAGTTACGTACAGATGGTCAGGACGATATGTGAGAGAATTACGTGATGTCAGCTCAACGAGTCTCTTGTTGGTCCGCTTTATGAGTTTGAGGTCGTTTGTAGCTGATATATTGCGGCGGCATATGCGCTGGTCCAGCTCATACGATCCTGATACAGTTGAGCGAGAGTTCTCCCACTGTCCCTTTACCGTGAATTTGTTTTTAAGGAAATAGCCGCGCTTGTTGATCTGTGCGTTTAGTTGCGCAGATACGTCGTGACTATGTACGCGCAGGCTGTTGTCCTGCAAAAGATCCGGGATTGATTGGCTGAAATAATCGGTACGGAGCGATGAATTATAGTTGAGCCGTTCGCCTACATAATTCAGTTTGAAACGCATGGATGTGCCGCCGTGTTTCCACGCCGAGATGGAGTTGGCGAGCCATGAAAGATTGTCGCGCGTGCGTTTTTCATTGAGCGGGGCATTTACGATGTCGGCGGCGATATATTCCGGCCAGAGGCTATCGCTGTAATCAGCCGTGAACATATCATTGAAATCGTGCTCAGTGATTTGTTCGTCAGGATTCCAACCTGTGTTGCCGCCTCTCAGCGTGATTATATTCTGTATTTTCGGGGCGATGCGCATTGCGTAGAGAGAACCGTCATATAGCCATGGCTCCGCTCCTGTTCCAGTTTTTATGACACCGCACCATTTCCCCTTGGCATCTTCACTGAGCTTGATGTTTATGCCGGCTTCCTCCGGAAAATCTATCCCTTCCAGAGCCTTGACGGGCTGATGATTTTCCATAACCTCCACCGACTTCACATCCTTGTGAGATATATTGTTGGTGGCAAGTCCGTATTGACCGCTGAGGAAATCATCACCGTCAATGTAGAACTTATTGATAGGCTTACCCTGATATTTGATGGTGCCATCGTCCTCCACCTTGATACCAGGCAGACGCTTTATCACGTCGATGATGGCATTGTCGGAGGGCGTAGCGTAGCGGGATACGTTAAACACGAGAGTGTCGCCTTTGGCATAAATGTCGGGCGCATGCACTATTACATCCTTCAGATGCGTGGCTTTCGGCCACATCATCACACTGCCCGAGAAATTATGGCCGGATGGCAGTTTCAGCGTCTCATAACCCATGCACCGGAATGACACTGAATCGGTGCTTTCGGATAATTTGATTATGAACACGCCCTGCGCATTGGTGGAAGCAAACGCCGTTGCCTTGTCCGATTTATTCAAAGCCTGCACGACAACTCCGGGCAGCGGCCGGCCTGTCTCTCCGTCAACGACAGTGCCTTGTGCCGTTTCCAAGTCTGCTGCCATCGCCAGCAGCAGACTCAAGAAAAGGCTGAGTAAGAAAAAGCTGATTCTATTCATTTTTTCCAGTCACGTTCTATGTAATCAAATGGTAATTCTATGGGGTCGTACGCGTCAAGTTGTGGATTTCCCGCTTCATCTGTCACAGTGATATGTCCGTGGCCTCCGGCCTCAAAATAAGCGTATGGATTCACGTCGTACCGGTTTTTCGCATCATAATATTTACGCCGCGAAGTAGTGTTGTAGGGTACTTCATATATTGTGATCGGGCGCGATGCGTTGGATTTGATACCGATGCACTCAAACCGGTAATGTCCTTTGTCATCAGATGCTTTCATGATCAGACCCGGAAGTCCGTGGAGTTTCCACGGACCATCCATTATGGGAATATCCTCGGCGTAGAAGGCTGACCACCTGCGACCACGGAAATCGCATATTGCCTCGTGACATTCGTAACCGAGCACGGTGATGACACTGTCGGTCAGCTCCCACTCAAGAGCCGGGATGTCCTCCACATAGCGGAACCAGTCCATGCATATTTTTTCCGTGTGTGTCAGCTGCCCGGTGGGATAATTCTTGAAGATGGTCATGTATTCTCCGTTCGACATTTTTCCATCCATCGCCGCGTCGGCTATCTGCTCAGAGGACATATTCATCAACAGGGAATCCACTGTCAGATTCTTGTAGCTTGAGAACTTTGACAGGCCGCCTTCCCCGATTTGCAGCAACATTTGGTCGGAAGTGAAATTATCCTCAAGTTGCCCCGTAGTGTCAATGCACCAGGAATAGTCGTAGACAAACTCCATGGTCTCCGTAGCGATAATCTCTGTCTCAGGAGCGCTCCCTTGGAATATGCTGATTGTGCGCCTGAGAACTTTACCGGACATTGAGGCGGCGAATATCATAGCTGCCATGATGATAAATGCTGTTTTTTTCATTTCGTAAGAGGTTTTGGTTTACGTTGCGAAGTTACGCCGGGCTGCGGTCGCAAGACGAAAATAATCATTACTCAAACATTATGGAATTATTACTAAATTATTACTCCGGG
>X363_Desmarests_Spiny_Pocket_Mouse__coassemble_755_pt1 | contig 15963 bp, 19 predicted proteins | sample X363_Desmarests_Spiny_Pocket_Mouse__metabat2_high_PE_013 | metagenome-assembled genome bin X363_Desmarests_Spiny_Pocket_Mouse
ATGCGTTCTCCGAAGTCTCGTTTTTGGAGCAGGCTTATCCCGAACTCGCGTTAATAGCCTTGCGGCTATAGTGTGCGTGGAGTGGGTTTTCTCGCCGTTTCTTGCCCTTGTCGAAGTTTTCTGCGTATTCCCGCATGTACTTGTCGAACTTGTCAAGGTAGATATTTGCCAATATAGGACTTATAATACCTCCTTGCGGTGTCCCCGAGTACGTGTTGTGGAATTTGAAATCTTCGATGTATCCAGCCTTGAGAAATTTCCATATCAACCGCAGGAAGCGTTCATCTGATATACGCTCCTTTAGAGTATCAATCAGAATTTTATGGTCTATGTTATCAAAGAAGCCTTTTATATCTCCCTCTATAAACCATCTTGCTCCTGTGAACAGATTATGGATTGCCTGTAATGCAGTGTGAGGGCTTCTGCGTGGTCTGAAACCATGTGAGGTGTTTTCAAAATGACCCTCATAGATGGCTTCGATAATCATGCGTGCCACTTCCTGCACCAATTTATCCTCAATGGATGGTATGCCTAAAGGCCTTTTCTTCCCATTCTTTTTGGGAATATAGACTCTTTTGGCAGGTGTGGGTTTGTAACTCTCATCTTTTAGGCTTGCTATCAGATGTCCTATTCGCTCGATGCTCATTCCGTCAATAGTTTTGCCGTCCGAGCCGGGTGTCATGTTGCCTGGTTTCGCATAGATGCGTTGATAAGCCACATAGTACATCTGTTCGTTGAATAGGAGGCGATACAACCTTTCATACTTGTAATGCACATCTTTGCTATGTGCTGATAAACTGTTTAATATGGTCTCTGGATTTCTCATACGTCTCACACGTTATCGTTTGACAATATTAAAGTTACACGAGCTGTTCCCCTTCGCCATGTACGTGGCTCTCCCACGCTCGGACTACTATGGGAACTCCGTTGCCATGCGGAGTATTCAGAGCCTATGCTCATAGCCTTGCGGCATCTCCGTGTAGGCAATCCCCGTTTAGTTGACTTGATAACTTGGCATGACAGACTATCGGATGCGATGTACATCCCTTTCCGCTTTATGGCGGATATGTCGCAGTAAATTCCATGCCCAACACTCCATTCAATAAATGTGGGTACTGCGAGGCAACGTATATAACTGCTTTCCGTTGCCACCACTACATAAGTCATAGGACTATCGTTCAACCAATCAGGCTTCATCCTTGTGTCTGTCTTTTCCCATCGCGGTTCAGTCGCAGTTTTAGCAGTTAACTGACTTACCGCTTCGCCGACATGCTTCACTCCCCATTGAGTTTCCTCTCCGGATAAGTCGGTCGGGATAGGTTTTATTAACACGTTAAACTTTGTTATCTGCTTCTTAACAAATGTGAACTCACTTCTAAACATCATTCAACATGTTTTGGAATACTGACCTAATCACTTGCCAAAGTGATGATTATCAAACCACCATTACGGGCGCACTAAATGTGTAATAGCTACCATCTTCGGTAATAACCGATAGATTGGTCTCCTGCTTGAACGACTTGAACGCTGACTTGACACGCAGCACATTCTTTGCGCCATCGGCAAGCCCGGCGACAAGGTTTTCATTGCCAAGATCCACGTAGGTAATCTCAGCCGGGAAGATGATATGCGTGGTCTTATTGTAACATACTTCGAGTGCGTGAGGCGGTATCATCCGGTCGAAGCCGACTTTGCGGGTAAGACCATCGAACTTGTCGCCGTCGGTGTAGTTGGCACCATAGACATTGACATCGTGTTCCTCTACCGAGGCGGAAGACACATTGTTATCGGAGTTTTTGATTGTTTTTGCATTGACAGCGGTGGCTGCCCCGAAGAGCGCCACTGCCGCAACGAAGAGTTTTGAGATTGTTTTCATTCGTTGTTGGGGGATGATTTGTTGATTACTGCTCAATTTGGTTGGGCTTTCGCCCCAATCTCGGCCGCACTCGGCAATGTCTTGAGCAAGCTCAGCCATTGCTCTCATTTGCAGGAGATATGAGCATCACTTTGTAGCCGGATTTCAGGTGGACTTTCACTTGACGGACTTTCTTGGTAAGGTACTGGCCCACGCCATTGAGGAGGCCGCGGCCCACATCGGAGACAATCTGCGCTCCGGCGTTGGTGGAAATGTTGATGGAACTGCCTACGGTCGAACCCATGTTGGCACCGATTTCTTTCAGCGCATCAAACTCCATAGAGTTGGGGATGTTGATACCCTCCTGACCGTCGGAGTCATAGACCGCGAGGTCAACCTCCATGATACAACCCAATGCCTCAATGCTTTCAATCGTGATTTCAAGGCGTTCACCCTGCAATCGCGCCGAGCCGACAACGGTTGTATTCTTCGGTAACAGCGAGTTGCCAATCCACATCGGTTCAAGAGTCCGTAGTTTCACACTCTGACCGTCAATGACCGACTGGTCAGAGGCGATGCAAGCTGAGATTGTGTTGCGGAAATTCTGACGCTTGCCACCGACCGCAGTGGAAAAACCTCGTTCAGAAGTTGAGGTACTGAGAGAAGAAACCACCGTGCGATTCACCCGAGTGACAGGCTGCACCTTACGCTCCTTCTCCGGCTCATCGACAATGACAGCCTGCTGACCACCATTGCCGGTGCCGAGATACTGCGCCGCCAACTGATAGGATTTTTCCATCAGCTCCATTTCATTGGGCTGCTGGGTCTGCTGCTGGGCGTAGGCATTCGCCATTTCCAGTTCATCAATCTTCGCCTGTAGTTCGGCAACCTGCGCCGATTGCGTATTCTCAGGAATGTAGAAATCTTCAAGCGAAGCCTGCACTTCCTGATAAGCCTGATTGGACTCCTCCACACGGTTGGGGACAACCTCCTCAACCACATTCGGGATTGAATCGACATGAGGGATAGTGTCGGAAAAATTTACCGCAGTGTCTTTCTGCGTGGCATAAGCATCCCTCTTGTCGCTCACTATTTCCTTGGCATCAGGTTCCGGCATATTCTGATTGAAACCGTTGGTATTGGTTGAGGCTCCATCGCCAAAGCTGTCGAAGATGAGCCACAGGATAATGCCGGTTGTCAGGAACATTGCCGGGAACGCCACGAGATATTTCATTCGCATCTTGCGCTCGGCCTCGGTTGTGGGTCTCCGCAGCTTATTCCACAGAGTTTTCAGATCCATAAAAATCCGTTGTTGAAGGTTCGGTGCCCGGGTCGGGCATCGGCATCTGTTTTATGTTGCCGAAGTCAGGGTGACTGTGCACCCCATTGTAGATGTTATACATTGATTTTCCGAATACAAAGAGGGCGAGCAACGCAAACAGCAAGAAAGCTACTGCCACAACCTTGAACCGTTTCTGCGGAGGTATGTCGTCGCATTTGCGACGCACATACTCCACGGCTCCCTCCTTGCGCTGTGCAACCTTATTATATAAGGAGCGCAGCACATTGGGAATCATTTTTATTTTCATTGCTTACTTCTTGATTGTTTGAAGGTCTTTGTTCTCGACCACCGTGAAATTCTCAATGATAAATCCGTTGGGATTGTCATCAGAACGGCCTGAGTTTTTCAGTTTGCAAGTGCTGACGAGGCTTCGCTCCGTCACATTGCTCTGACGGATAATCATCTGCCGGGCATACGTCCGCACATCGTAGGGATAGTTGGTGAAGTTGACCACCACACTATCCACCGTCAGCGTCTGGGTGATGTTTCCGGAAATGATACGGTTGTAATAACCCTGTTCGGTGAAGTCACGGTAGTAGTTGTAGGCACTCTTGTCTGCCAGCAGAAGGGCACGGCTCACATTGTGTTCGATAGCCGACTTTTCCGGAGATAGAGTGAAGAACAATTCATGAAAGCGTCGCACATGCTCACGGGCCTCAGCGGGACGATTCTGCTCCATATCCTGCGACAAGGCAAGCATGAGGCTCTTGCCATTGTCGAGGACATAGATTTTCTCCCGCTGCTTCTCGGCAAAGTTGAGCGAAAGCACCACACTGGCAACTGCCACCACAGCGCAAAGACTCACGAAGACAATGCCGAAAAGACGTATCTGCCGGAACGACGACTCTATGTTTTTGAGTGATTTGAATTCCATAATCTATTATTTCAATAGTTTTCCGGCTCGACCTGCCACATTACCAGCGGCTGAACCTGCGATACCACCAACAGCGGAGCCACCCTGCATTCCCAAGGAATTGACATTCTTGGTGTAAGCACCCATGCCTCCTGATTGTATAATCCACCCTGCCACAGTCGGAATGGTGAAGTAACCGATTATACCGATAATCATAAAGATGGTATAGCAAGTATTTGAACTATCGAGATTTACGTTGGGATTGTTGGTCAACTCAGATATGTCATTCTGAAGCATCAACACCTGTATCTTGGCAAGAATGGTGGAGAACAGATCAGCCACCGGTAGCCATAGGTAAACCTGAACGTATCGGCATATCCATTGGGTAAGGGTATTTTGGAAACCATCCCAGACGGATATGGCAAATGCTATGGGGCCGAGTATCGCCAACACTATGAGAAAGAATGTCCTAATCGTGTCGATTGTAAGTGATGCGGCTTGGAACAGCATCTCCAGCAATTCACGGAAGAAATTCTGAATTGCTTTCTTTACCTTATACATACCACGCTCGATATACATACCTGCCGCAGTGCCAATCTCGGTTACACCAAGTTCATCAATCTGACGGTCAAACTCCGCATCATCCACAAGGTAGGCCGTTGATGGGTCATTCATCATCGCCTCATGCTCCAGCCTGTCCTTCTCCTCGCGGTATTGTTGCATGTCGAGCGTCTGACCTTCGAGCATAGTTGCCGTACCCTGCACAATCGGTGACATTATTGAGTTGATGGTGCCGAGGACGATTGTAGGGAAGAACATTATGCAAAGGCCGATGCAGAACGGACGCAGGAGTGGGAACACATCTATCGGGGAAGCTTCGGCAAGGTGTCGCCATATCCGGTATGCCACGTAGAACAGCGCACCGAGTCCGGCGATAGCCTGTGCCACTCCCGACATATCCTCGCACAACGGCATCATCTCATCATAGAGCGAGCGGAGGACGGTGTGGAGATTGTCAAAATCTATAGCGCAAAGCATAGGCATCACCAATATTTTTCAGAGCCATCGCCGTAAAGCGAAACCACCCTCTGGGTATCAGCCTTTTTCTTCGCACGAAGATAGGACACGGAGATATTCTTGTTGGTGTAATAGGTCGTCAGATTCTTCAGCCGCTTCATCTCCTTGTAACAGTCATCGACCACGTCCATACGGTCCTTGTCGGTCATGGAGAGGGTCGTGATATTGACCACCTGCTTCAAGTCATTGAGGACACCACCTGCTTCTTCAAGAATACGGGTATAGCCGGAGGCAATGGCGGATAGTTCCGAGGATGTGAAATTGGGGTCAGTCAGCATCTTGTTGAAGTTGTTGACATAGTACCCGGAGATATTACCGAGCATCAGTATTGTCTGCTGCACCTTACGGGCATCGCGGACAAGATTGTTGACCGACTGGAGAGCATCATAATACTTCTTCGCCTGCTGGTAAATTTTCACGGTTTCTTGAAAATTTTTCACCATATTCGAGGCCGTCGTTGACTCCTGAACGAGTGATTTTGAAGAATTTACAATGCTCTGGGCAATGTTGGACGGGTCGATTACCGTCCACTGGGCGTTTGCTTTGCCCGCTCCGAGGAGCAGGACAAAGGCAAACAGCGTGAGGATTGTCTTGATGTTTTTCATTCGCCTGTTTTCAGCTAATTTTAGAGGCGATGCCTCCGATTATCCTTATTCCCACATATAGCAGGAGCAAGGGGAATATTATTAGAATTGTCGCACTGATTGCCATACCCATCAGGAGTATGCCAACGACTTTCAGAAGTGTTTTCATGTCGGGAACCAGTCTTTGAAATGAATATCGGAGAGAAACTCCATGAAGAAAGGTTTGGCATATTCGACGCATTTGACAGCCCCGACAAAGACCACCGAGAGCAGTCCAATGGCAGCGAGAAAGAGAATCGTACCGACAAGTATGCCGAGGATTGGATGGAACGCTTTGGGTATTTTCATGTCGCACCCTCCCTTCTCGCCTGAGCCATCATGCGGATTGCCATTTCGAGGTTTCCTCCGAGTTTGGCGGCGAGCCGCTGCACCTCAACCTTCTCCGTTTCTTCAGTGGTGTAGCAGTAGTATTCCTCGCCGGATACCTCCGTGGCATAGACGGCAGACTGGGTGCCACCGAGACCAATCCACACCTCCTTGTAGAGCCGACTGGGATTGTTCGCCATATTGATACTGAGTATCTGGGCTTTCTCTTTGTCGGTTAAGCCGAGCAACGCCTGAATCTGGTCGAAGCGGTTCATATACTTGCGCTGATCCAAAAGAATCTTGCAGTCGGAGTTGTTGATGATGGTCTCCTTCACAATCGGTGACGAGATAATGTCGTCAACCTCCTGTGTAACCACCACAGCCTCACCGAAATACTTACGAACTGTTTTGAACATATACTTCAGATACTCAGCCATATTCGCGGTTGACAAAGCTTTCCACGCCTCCTCCACTATCATCATTTTTCTGATCCCTTTCAGGCGGCGCATCTTGTTGATGAACGCCTCCATAATGATGATGGTGACGATAGGGAAAAGTTCCTTGTTGTCCTTCACCGAATCCACTTCAAAGACTACGAACCGCTTGTTGAGCAGGTCGATATTCTCCTTGGAGTTGAGAAGGAAGTCATAGCGACCACCGTGGTAATACTGGCGAAGGGTAGTCAGAAAATTGTCAATGTCAAAATCCTGTTTGAAGATGGGGATAGGCCGCTGCGCCATTTCAGCACGATAATCGTCACGCATGAACTCGTAGAAGGAGTTGAAACACGGAACAATGTCGCGCTCTTTAGCCATCTTGTCGAGGAACATTGACAATGCCGAGCCAAGCTCACCCGATTCAGTCTTGCTGATGCGGTCATCCTCCGATTTCCACAGCGTCAGAAGCAGTGTCTTGATTGAATCTTTCTTCTCCACATCGAAGACCCCATCGTCAGTCCAGAATGGATTAAAAGAGATAGGTTTATCTTCGGTGTAGGTATAGTAGATACCATCCTCGCCATGTGTGCGGCTGCGGATAAGATTGCACAGTCCTTCGTAGGAGTTACCGGTGTCAATCAGCAGCACATGGGTTCCTTGCTCGTAATACTGGCGCACAAGGTGGTTTGTGAAGAATGACTTTCCGCTACCTGACGGACCCAAGATAAACTTGTTTCGGTTAGTAGTGATGCCTCGCTTCATCGGTTCATCGGAAATATCCAGATGTACCGGCTTCCCGGTCAATCTATCGACCATCTTTATTCCGAATGGGGATAAAGATGAGCGGTAGTTGGTCTCGGCAGTGAAGAAACATACCGCAGGTTCAATAAACGTGTAGAATGATTCCTCAGCCGGGAAGTCGGCCTCATTGCCGGGCATCGCACTCCAGAACAGTGTCGGACAGTCAATGGTATTGTGCCGGGGCATACACCCCATAGTTGCCAACTGGCCGCCGACCTCATTCTTGATACGTCGCAAATCTTCCGCATCATCGCTCCACGCCATGATGTTGCAATGGCATCGCACCGAGATAAGGCTGTAAGAGTGAGCCTCATTGAGATATTGATCTATCCACTCCTTATTTATGGCATTGCTTCGGCTATATTTCGAGAGGGAATTCATGTTTCTCGCGGTCTTCTCAAACCTTGACAGGTTCTCGTCGTGGTCGTCAATCAAGATATACTGATTGTAGATATGGTTGCAGGGAAGCAGCAACCCGACGGGGCTTGCAAAGGAAAGGCGGCAGTCGGAACGGTCAGTGGATAACCGCTCATAACGGTTGTCGGTACTGACTTTGCCGGGAAGATCCTCCGTGTCAGAAAGGGTGTGAAGACACATCATCTTGTCACCGATTCGCATCTCCTTTGCCGAGAGGTCAATATCCTCCAGACAGGTCACATCGCCAATGCTGAGAGAAAGATATTTCTCAATTAGTCCGGAAGTTGTCTCCGTACCGATGATTTCATCATCGGTCAGACGGCGTAGCCTGATATAGCCGGTGTCATTGATGATCCTCTCAAACTGCTCCACGGACTCCATGAATTTCACCACCATTTCATGATTCAATTCTTTGGGCGTAAGTCTCCCACGGCAAAGAGTGGAAAAATTGCTCTGCTGACGCATTCGCTCCTTGGTGGTCTTGGTCAGGAACAGATAACACTTGTGGGCCAAGTAGGGACGCTCATTGAAATGGCGTTCAAATGACCTATCCAAGAAAGAGAGGTTGTCCTTCTGCAATTCCGGTTTATAGGTTTCAGCCATAAACCAGTCCTGCTTATGCACTACCGAAAAGTGGGGCAACACCTTGATCGCCTTGCACCATGCGGCGTGCATCGACTCATATTCAGCAGAAGTTACCGTGAATAGTTCCGGCAACGTCACCTCAAACGCCACGGTTATGTCCGCATCTTTGCTTATGATACAGCCGTGTTCGACGGCAAGCAACGGGAGTTTGGACTCCAGCGTTGTCGCTTTCAGTATATTCCTCATTAGTTCTTATGCTTAATCAATCGGTTAAGGCGCAGACGGTTGATGATATATCGCGGATGGTATTTCACAGCCGTTAGTTTCATCAGTCCGTATTGGCCATACTTTGTGTTTAGATGGAAGGTGAACCACACAAGGATGGCGGCGCAGCCTCCGCCGAAGCCGATGCAGAACCATTGCGGTACGCCACACATATACATGATGACGAACACAATGAAATCCACACTCAAGCCACCGGCGAAGATGAAGAGATACTGCGCTTTCAATCCTTTGTATTCCACTGTTCTCCCAATCCCTTTGTTGATTGAGAACTCGGCCATTGGTTAGAGGAAGAAGGAGCGGAGAATGGTTGCTGCGACAATCAGGAAGATGCAGGCACCGAACCACGATGCAGCGGTCTTGCTGGTGTCGGGATCGCCTGACGAGAACTTGCCATATACCTTGACACCACCGATGAGACCCACTACAGCGCCGATGGCGTAGATGAGTTTCGTGCCGGGGTCAAAGTAGCTGGTTACCATTGAGGTAGCCTCGTTGATACCGGCCATGCCGTTGCCGGCGGCGAAACACTGTGCGACTGATGCGATAGCAAAGAGCGCGAAAAGGACACGCTTGGCCGATGCCGAGCGGAAGATGTTTGAAATTCTTTTCATTTCAATTCGGATTGTTGGGATTTGCGAATGAATTGAGCGGAACAAAGTTCCTTCGAGGCTTCGCATCCTCTTCCTTAGCGGACTTTCGGTTATTCTCTCCATTATCCGGAGAATCTGTAACAGTTGCTTGCTCAGGCTGATTGTCAAATATCTTGGACTCACTTTCGGTAGCTGTTGAAGATTCCGGGGACGCCGATTCTTGCGAATCTTTCCGGACTTCACTTGCCTCCTCTGCATCCATTTCAGCATCTTTGTTCTTGAATGCTTCCGGCGATTTGGAAGCGTCCCTGTGACAGGCGTACATCCTTTCCCTCAACTTATCAGGCATTATGTCTTCAAGTTGAGTACCTTTGATGTCGGAGAATACCTTCACTATCAACTTATGCTGACTGGCGTTCAACTCCTTGGATGAATCAAGGTAAACAGTCGCAGTGGCAATTTCCTCAAAAGTAGCTCCTCCGGCAAGCGGATTCGGAGAAGCCGGTGAGTTATCCTCCATTTGGAGCCTCTCCTCAGCACGCCTGTAATCCTCGAATGCGGCTCTTTCCTGTTCCTTTGTCATCCTCATGGGATTGACATCATCCGATTTCTTCTTCGGCTCGGGGATGAATTCACATTCCTTTGCCTCCATCGCGGTCTCAATACATTCCTTGACTATGGGAGTCATAACCTCTTTCACCATTTGCGTAAATTTGTCATAGTCGAATGACGAGACCCCAACGGCAGAGTTGACAACTACTTCCGGTGCAACGGACTTTTTTTTGATTACATCGTTTTGCTCAGCGGATTCTGCAACTGCATTTTCCGATTTTTCTATTGGAGCATCCGTAACGGTGGTGTCTGAGTTTGATGGTGGCTTCTGCTGCTTTCGGTCGATATAGGTTATAAACAAAACGACCATGATGGCCTGTGCCAGCATAACGGCGAAAATCTGTAGCCATATCATGATGTGGTCTTACGCATTTTATCGTTGACAATATCCGCAATCAAGTCTTCGCACACCATAATGTGTTCCGACACAATCGCATCAAGATACGACCCGCAGGTAGGATGTTCACTGTTCACATCGAGGATAACCCTGTGGAGCTTATCCACCACATCGCGATTCATGTAAATTCCTTTGAGTGTCCTTACCTTTTTGTCACCGGTGAGATATTTCGCCTGATAGACCTTTGCCTCATGTGACAGTTCCACCATTCCTTCGGGGCAGCCGTCACCGGCAATGGAGGCTGCTTGCAGTTCACCAATCACCGGGCCATGCTCCAGAAAATGGCTCTCCACAATGCTTTGGACGTATGAGCCGACGGTGACAGTCCCATAGCCGATAAGATTGACAATCCTTTTCAACCGCTGAACAAGTTCGGCGGTTGCCTGTACGCATTTGCGTTCTCCGACTGAGAAAGTCGTGAGAAAAGCATCTGCATACATTTTCTTTGTCTCTGCTTTGAATAGCGGTGCCGCAGGTGGTTTCATCGCATCCATCGACATTCCGTTGATTTCATTTTCCATTCTTTGTCTTTGCAAATGAAATTCTTGAATCAAAATTCTCCCTGAGGAGACGGTCAATTTCACCTCCATACTTCGTGAAATGTTCCGAAAGTATGTTGTGGAGAAAACCCGAAAGTGTCAGTTTAACATCGCCGTTGCCAAGTATCTTCACAATCATATCAATTCTGGAGTGAAACTCTTTACTGATATAGATTTTCTTAGGAAAAACCTCTTGTGGCTGATTCAGATACTTGGTGGCATAATCGGACTTCTCTTCACGAGGCGCCGATGAAGCCTTGGTTTTAGCCGACGGTTCTTTATCGGTGGCCGCAGGGCGTGGAGAGAGATCCGGTGTAACAGGCTGATAACCTTCAAGGCGGTTCGACTCATCGAATGGTCGTTTTATGTTACCCATCCTTCTTGCCTGTTATGGCAAGGAATTCAGCCACAAGTTCTTCGATGCCGCTGGTTTTGATGAGTGATTTGTCGGGAGGGAATAGAGTGCTTCGGAAAACAGGTCTTTTCTCCTCAGTACAAAGCCCTTTTCGGAATCTGACACTGGCGGGAAGCGTGGTTTTCATCACATCAATGTTCAGTTCCTCCATAAGGTCATCATAAGCATGGTAAAGATGGGTGCGTTCACGGGCGTCAACCTTATTCCATACCACATTCACGCTCTTGATATTTCCGAGGCCGACTGAAATAATGCGGTCACGGAGGAAACGGCAGAAAGGCAGCGTGCTCTCTATTGCAAGGGTGTCCGCTACCATCGGGCAGAACACATGATGGACATTTGCAAGCAGATTCAGAATGTTGACATTGTTGATAGTGCCTGGCAAATCCAGAAACAGGAAATCCGGCTGGTATCGTTCGAGATAAAGCTCCACCTTTTCAAGTGCATCTTCGAGTTCTACCTTCATTACGGCGTATGGCTGTTTGCCAGTTGCCGCGAGATAATCTTTCGACATTTTTTCAAGGAAAGGAACAGCCCTTACATCTGACAGTTCCCGCTGTCGCTCGCCATGCAGACTATGTTGGGGAGAGTCGCAGTCCAAGACCGCAACGTCATACCCTTTGACATAATACAAGTAGCTTGCGAGCAGCACGGTGAGGGTTGACTTACCGACTCCTCCCTTTTGGTTGGAGACGGCAACGACAATAGTGTTGCTCATTGAATTGAGAATAAAATGGGGTGAGAAATATTCGGCAACATTTGCCACAACGCCGAAACAACTGTCCGGTCGTATAAACAGCCGTCTGGCTGTAGCGATAAAGGGTCGGTCAGACATCGGGCTATCCTGAAGGACCGGTTGGATAGCCGTAGTGCCAATTATCGGGACATTCGGTTAGCCGGCTGAATAGCCAAGTAACCATATAGCTGAATAACCGTATGGCCAAATAGCCGTATGGCTGTATGTCCCGATATATGACCGGATAATTTGTCAGCCATTCATTTAACCAAATGTCCGGATAAGTGATTAGCCGAATAGATATAGAATCGGCTAAACTGCAAGCCGTTTGTCGAGCCAATCGTCTCTAAGGCTTGTAATTGAATTGCAGGCGTTTGCGCCTTGTTGTATATCCGCTTATTTGTGCGGAAGCGTAAAACTCGACCACGCTCACCCGCCTGTCTTTCGACTCAGGGACGGGAGGGTTTGTCGATGATTTACGCTGCAAAGTTAAGCTCATATTTCCGCTTAATCCAAATTTTCAGAGCCAATGTCGGGCAATGTCCGTGCAGCTTCCGCTTATGTCCGACTGATGTCTTGCCGACAGAATATGAAAAGGCAGTAACTTTGCATCGTGGGACGAACACAGATTCTATCACCCATATACACCTTATAATATATGCCCAGCCAAACAGGACCGGTAATGGCTACAAGGCATGATTGTAACCAAGGTTCAGACAGGCATAAGGCGTTCACATGAACACAGCAAGGTGTCTTTTCAGGGGTCTGAAAAGGTTTTGAGGGCCACAAGCCCGACAAAACAACCTTGCCCGTGTGGGACAGGAAACTCTCCGAAGTCGTGTTTCCCAAATTGATGCCTACCGCAGGTCAGAGGCGATATATTCGCCGGCGAACAATCCACTATACAAAACCAAAATGGATAAATCCACAAAAGGAGGCCGACCACCTTTGATCGACCGCAGGAACTATTGCCTTAAAATCCGGTTCAACCAATTAGAATTGGATTTGCTGAACAGCATGATGGATAAAGCTCAGGAAACAGTAAAGTCCGATTTCATCAAACAGGCACTGTTCGGCAAACCTTTCAAGGTGCTTGTCACTGATAAGTCTCTTGCCGTTTACTGCGCAAAACTCTCTGAGTTCTTCAGCCAGTTCCGTACTGTCGGGGTAAATTACAATCTGATCGTTAAGGAACTTCGCACAGAGTTCAGCGAAAAGAAGGCTATGCAGTATCTCTACAAACTTGAAAAAGCCACCGTTGAAATGGCTAAAATCTTGGCCGAGGTCAAGGCTCTTACCATCAAGTTTGATGAGACATGGTCGCAAAAATCTCTATAGGCAGCAGTCTGTATGGAGCATTGACCTACAATTCGGAGAAAATCAATGAGGCAAAGGGGCGGGTATTGGGTGCCAATAAGATTGTGTTGCCGGCTGACGGCAATATAAATATTGGTAAGATGGTGGAGAATTTTAAGACTTTTATGCCCAAGATGGGCAAGACAAAGAAGCCTGTTCTCCATATCTCACTCAATCCTCACCCCGACGATAAACTCACCGACCAAGATTTTGAAATCCTGGCCCGTGAGTATCTTGACAAGCTGGGGTTCGGAGAGCAGCCTTTCATAATCTATAAGCACGAGGACATCGACCGTCACCATATACATATAGTGACCGTCAATGTCAACGAGCAGGGAAAGCGGCTGAATCAGGATTTTCTATACCGTCGAAGTAAGAAGATTACGACCGAATTGGAGGAGAAGTATGGTCTGCACAAGGCACAACGAGAAAAAGTCTCGCCCGATACACCTATCAAAAAGGTTGACCCTTCGGGCGACATCAAGCGTCAGGTGCAGAATACCGTCAAGTTGGTTGGTATGCGCTGGAAGTTCCAGACTCTCGGAGAGTTCAACGCTATCCTCTCCTTATATAATATAAGGTGTGAGCCTACCGACGGCAAGGTCAATGGTCGTGAGTATCACGGGTATGTTTACCATGCCACCAATGACCGGGGTGAGACCATCGCCACACCGTTCAAGGCCTCACGATTGGGTAAGTTCGCAAGTCGTACTGCTGTAGAAGGAATGTTTGAGCGAGCCAAGGATAAAATCGACATCAAGCCAACGAAACGTATCGTGGCAGATGTTATGGCTCGATCAAACGGTAAAGATGACTTCATCGCCAATCTCAAAGAGAAAGGCATCGACCTCGTTCTTCGCTACAATGCTGACGGCAGACTGTATGGCGCGACTTTCGTTGATCACAATACCCACACCGTTCTGAATGGATCTCGTCTCGGAAAAGAGTTCTCCGCCAATTCTCTCAATGCTTGGTTCAATGACCCGGCACAGAAGCCGATTGTGCAGCAACAACAGAACCAAGGTCAGCAGAATACCCCAGCGCAACCGCACTCTTCTCAAAGTCAACACAACTCCGGAAGTCAGGGCAACAGCCAACAGGCTTCATCGCAAAGTTCAACCCGGTCTTCAACCCAGAGTCAGACCTCACAGCAAGCTTCCACTCCAAGACATTCCAACAACGACGATTATTTCCAGCCCACACTACCGGGTCTGGAACTATTCCACGTCGGCTCCGGCTATGATCCCGAACAGGAGGCCATGAACCGCGAGATGGAACGCCGAAAGAAAAAGAAGCGTCGCAAAGGTCGCAGACTCTGACAAAAACAATTCAATAAAAATGTCACAACAAGAAGATGATTTGAGAGCATTGGCGAAAATCATGGATTTTCTCCGTGCCATAAGCATAGTTCTGGTGGCAATCAATATCTATTGGTTCTGCCCGGAACTCCATCAGTCACAGCCTGACGGATTCTTTACCACAGTCCACAAGGTGCTGAGCGGTTTCGACCGCTCATGCCACCTGTTCCATTCGCAATATACATCCAAATGGTTTGCCCTGCTTCTGCTTGCCCTTTCGTGCTTCGGCACGAAAGGTGTCAAAAATGAGGATATTACGTGGCGAACAATCTGGATTTTCCTTGGAATTGGAGTCGTGTTGTACTTCCTGCCTAAAATGCACTACACATTATATATATTGTGCAGTGCGGCAGGTTTTATATGCTTGCTGATGGCGGGGAATTGGATGAGCCGACTTCTCAGGAATAATCTGATGAATGATGTGTTCAACAACGAGAATGAATCATTCCAGCAGGAAACAAAGAAACTGGAGAACGAGTATTCAGTGAATCTGCCAACGAAATTCTACTACAAGAAAAAGTGGAACAAGGGATGGATTAACGTGGTCAATCCTTTCAGAGCAACGATTGTACTCGGCACTCCCGGTTCCGGTAAATCCTATGCAGTGGTGAATAATTTCATCAAACAGCAGATAGAGAAAGGTTTTGCGATTTACTGTTATGATTTCAAGTTTGCCGACCTCAGTACCCTTGTTTATAACCACTTCCTCAAACACAGGGAGAAATACCCGGAGAAGGCAAAGTTCTATGTGATAAATTTCGATGATCCAAGACGCAGCCACCGCTGCAATCCCATCCATCCGGCCTTCATGACCGACATAGCGGACGCATACGAATCAGCCTATACCATAATGCTCAACCTCAATAAAACGTGGGTGCAAAAGCAAGGCGACTTCTTTGTGGAGTCTCCTATCATTCTGTTAGCAAGCATCATATGGTATTTGAAGTTGTACAAAGACGGCAAATATTGCACCTTTCCCCATGCCATTGAGTTCCTGAACAGACCATACGAGGATATATTCCCGATTCTATCGTCCTATCCGGAACTGGAAAACTACCTATCGCCATTCATGGACGCATGGCAGGGCAATGCCCAAGAGCAGTTGCAAGGTCAGATTGCATCAGCCAAGATTCCATTGTCGCGTATGATTTCACCTCAGTTGTATTGGGTAATGTCAGACAGTGAGTTTACCCTTGACATCAACAATTCCGAAGAACCGAAAATTCTATGTGTCGGAAATAATCCCGACCGTCAGAATATATACGGAGCAGCGCTCGGATTGTATAACAGCCGCATTGTGAAGTTGATGGAAAAGGCGTTGCTGCTTGACCCCTTGCGGCGGCGAAGATTTGACCCCC
>X363_Desmarests_Spiny_Pocket_Mouse__coassemble_761_pt1 | contig 15819 bp, 13 predicted proteins | sample X363_Desmarests_Spiny_Pocket_Mouse__metabat2_high_PE_013 | metagenome-assembled genome bin X363_Desmarests_Spiny_Pocket_Mouse
GTGAAAGTTGAGGCTTTTGCTTAATTTTTTTTAGGAGGTTCTGCAACACCCTCATTTCAGATGTGCGCTCATTCCCGGGGTGTCGCTTACGCTCCACACCCGGGTTACCGATGGAGCCACCCCTGCGGGGTGCAGATGATATGTTTTTAATTTGAATACCCACTCTTAATCCAGGCCGCTTAGGAAGCATGGGAATCCTACGCGGCCTATTTTTTTGATAAAAATCCATGAAAAATATTTGCACAATACAAATATTTACCATATCTTTGCAATGTAATTAATCACCAATTCTAAATAGACACACCTATGAAAACTACATCAACCTTCTCCGCCGACTGGCTCAAAGCCATTGCACACCTATCCCGCAATATGCAAGACCGTATCATCGCCGACGTCACCCGCTGGCAGCTCACCGGAGAGATGCCCGAAAAAATGTCCGCTATGCGCCGCGCACTGTTCTATTCCATAATATTGCAGATAGACCCTGCCGCCATTGACCACATCAAAGAAGCCGAAGACACCGAAAAGGCCGCCAATACAGACACTTCCGCCGACTCCGACGACACTGCCACACTCGGCGATCCTGCCCCAAAGACGGCCATACCGGCCACAGCACCCGACTATTGTGCCATTGACAGCCTCGGACACATCATGCCCGCATTTCCGTCTGCCGCCGGTGCCCCTACGTTGACCCGCGCCCAGCGCCGCCGCCTCTGCAAAGCCCTCGTCTGATTCCAAGGACAAATATGCCATAAGCATTATCTATGCCAATCTATACAATGATATAAAACTAAACGCAATGCAGTTAATATATGTTAATTATTTTGATTTATATTTCTACATGGCTATTTTTGTAAAAATATCTAAAATCAAACTCTATGAAATTAAAAATTTCAAATTGCATCGTATTTATTACTATCATCGTCGCATTCTTCTCTTGCGACGAAGGCGTTGATTACAATCAGCACGATGTGTGTCAAAATGCGCAACTGATTAATGATTGTCAACAACCTAACCGCTCCACCAGCGAAGCCATTGATATTGCTTTGGATGCCTGGAGCATGATTGCAACAAAAAAATCAAGAGCACAAATCGCGATTTCAGAATCTGACATCAGAATAATCGGAAATCCGAAATCCCGTTCAGGGGCTATTGACACCACCATGTATATAGTCAACTATCCTGATAATAGCGGCTATGCTGTAATCGCTGCCAATAAGAACATCACCGGGCTATTAGCAGTCACTGAAAACGGTCATTATTATAATATGGATTCTGTTTCCAATCCGGGAATGAGACTGTTTTTGGATGCTGCTACCAAATATTCATTGTCGGCTCCAAAAGCAATCACCATTGACCCGCTGCCCATTTGGTATCAAAGCCAAGACACAGTTGAGCATTGGACAAAACAACAAGAGCCAAGAATTAAGAATTGCTGGGGGCAAGGTTACCCATTCGGACAATTTTGTCCAAATGGAGTAACCGGATGTGTTCCTCTTGCTGGTGCAACTGCGCTATCGTATATTGAAATACCATATTCCATACAGTTAACCTATCCAAATCATAGTGCGAATTCCGTACAATTCGACTGGAGCGATATTAAAAATGGACACCAGATTGAAACATTCTCACATCTATGCCGCGAGATAGGGTACCAAATAAATGCCGATTATGTTCAAGGGACATACCCCGATTATAGGCCACACACCGATGCAATCACAGCAGTTTTGTGTTCATATATGAAGCAACTCATTGGAAATTCACATGTAAGCGATTTTAAAAGTGATTTCACAAAAGCATACGACATAATCAGAGATAACGGTGTCATTATAATGCGTGGAGAAGAAGCAGTGCGTGACGACATACACTCTGGCCATGCGTGGATTATGGACGGATACAAATATGAATATATTAAGATTGACAATTATGTGCAGGAAGCACGCAAAAAAGGAAATACCACAGTATTAGGAGAAAAAAAATACCAAAGCACGGACATCGTGATCAACAGTTACGATCATATCAATTGGGGGTGGTACGGGCAGAACAATGGCTACTTCTGGTCAGGTGTATTTGACACAACAAAAGGCAGTTTCGACAACCCGTACAATGATAATCAATACAATTTTGAATATTCCATAAAATATTTTGTCGTCAAATAATTGAAACACATAATTTACAAATATAGATATAATTCAAACTATTTAAAACAAATTCTTATGAAAACCACTAATCTATTGCTGATAGTCTTAACGCTGACTGGCATCACGGCGTTCTGCGTTGGATGCTCCGACGACGATGGAAAAGGAAGCTCAAACGGAAATGCCAAAACCATCACATTAAATGCCGGGCAGCAGCAAGCTGCCAAATCACTGTCAGATTTCGGATGGGACTTCTACAAGGAAGTCCACGATGACATAAATCATGCTGATGACAACATTGTTGCATCGCCATTAAGCATGTCGTATGCGCTCGCGCTTACTGCCAATGGCGCCAATGGCACAACACGGTCGGAAATTCTCCAGGCTCTTGACATTGACGAAGCAGATATTGATGTCTTAAATTCATATTTCAAGACTATTTACAACGAAATGCCATCACTCAGCCCGAATTGCAAACTCTTAATAGCAAACTCCATCTGGGCTAATTCCGACCACGGTTTCGAGTTTATTGACCCGTTCAAAGAACTTGCATTTTCATCATATTATGCCGAGGACAAATCCACCACCGACAAAAAGTATGTGGCAGACGTGAATGAATGGTGCAGCGAAAAAACGAACAAACTCATTCCGCAATTCCTTGCCGAAGGAGCCAAACCCCAGCCTTTTACGATTATAAATGCGCTGTATTTCAACGCCAAGTGGCACGAGCCATTTTCAAAAAGCGAAATCCGGCAGCAGGATTTTCACAACATTGACGGATCAGTGACCCATGTGGACTTTCTGAAAAAGACCACAATCAAAAAATACATGGAAGGCACAACTTTCCGGTTGCTTGAATATCCTTATGATGGCAACACATTCAGCTTCTATGTACTTCTCCCCGATGAGGACGAAAACCTGGATGCCGTCTTTGCCGAAGTAAAGGATTCAGGATGGAGCAGTATCAAATCACAGCTCAGGCCAAGAAATCTTGCCATTTCTTTGCCAAAATTCAAATCCGAATACAGAATAAGCGCCGGACCCAGCCTGGAACATCTCGGCATTATCCAACTGTTCGGCTCCCCCGATTTGTCAAATATGACAGACAGCAGAATCAGCAATATCGGCATCTTGCAGAAATGCGTACTTTCAATAGATGAGCGCGGAGCCGAGGGCGCGGCTGTGACAGGTATTCACGGCGAAACTTCACCCGGGGCGCCTGAATCACCAATCGCATTTGATGTAGACCGGCCATTCATCTACCTTATTGAAGAAAACAGCACCGGTACCATAGTATTTATCGGCCAGCAGGTGAAATTCTGATACATCACACTCTACGGATATTTTTACCTCAAGACACCGGATCAGACGATCAGGCGGGTCTTGAGGTAATTTTCGCGGAACGCCTTGGGCGAGCAGCCTTTCTTGCGCTTGAAAGCGCGGTTGAAATTGCTTATGCTGTTGAATCCGCACTCATAGCATATCTCGGCTATGGTCATGGTAGTATCCACCAGCTTGCGGGCGGCGTGCCCCAGTCGTATATCTATTATATATTCCGAGAGGGTGCGCCCCGTGCGGCGCTTGAAGAAGCGGCTGAATGCCGTCGGTGTCATGCCGGCCAGAGCGGCAAGCTCATCAAGGGTGATATTGCTGTTGTACCGCTTGTTGATCTCCTCCTCCACCTTGGTCACACGGCGCGAGTCGGCGGCTATGTGCGCGTTGGAGAACGATGATGATGACAGCGACGCATAGTCCTTTGACAGCGACAGCGTGTAGAGTATCTCCATGAAGCGCAGCAGACGCAGGAAGTCGGACGGCAGACGTGTGAGTTCGTCCAGCTTGGAATATACCGACATGATGGTGGACATTCCGAACGAAATACCCGACGATGCACGGCTAAGCAATTCCTTGATGGATTTCATCTGATTCTTGGCCAGGAGTTCAGATCCGAACAGGTCTGGGTGAAACTGCAGCGTGATCTCACGTTTGTCCTCATGATTGCATTCGCCCTGCTCCCAGCAGTGCTCCAGACCCGGGCCGACCAGAGCCATGTCGAAATCACCGAGATATTCTATGCTGTCGCCGGCCACACGCCGGGCACCGGAGCAATTGCTCACGAAATTAAGCTCGAATTCGCTGTGGCGGTGCAACGGAAAGTCAAATTCAGTCTTGTGTCGGTCGATCAGAAAGAAGCAGTCTTTACTTGAAAGTGGGGTGATTTCGGTTATAACTCGGCTCATGTGATTCAGATTTAAGGCTTGTTTTGTTCACAAAAGTAATCAAAATACAGAAACAGCGCAATAGTTGTTGCACTATTTTATCAATTTGTAGTATATTTTTACCAGTGGTATTGCGTCATAACGTATTTAGCCGTATTTTTGCATAAAGAACTTAAAAACTATTCCATGAATAAGATCAAGATTTTCAGTGGCCTGTCGGTATGCGCCGCCCTGCTCAGCACAGGCATGGCACACGCGGAGTATGTGAACATCTCCACCCCATCCACCTCGCTTGTGCTTGAGGCCACCCAGGGTCAGCCCCTGCAATATATGTATTATGGCAAATCCCTCACCGATGCCGAGGTGGCCGGTGTGGAAGCCGCAGGCGCGCAGCGTCTCGCCGCCTATCCCGTATATGGCATGGTGGCTGCCCGCGAGACAGCCATGAGTGTGACACATCCCGACGGCAACATGACCCTTGACATGGCTGTGACAGGAGTAAGCCGCTCTAAGGACTCCGATGGTGCTGATGTCACCACCGTGAGCATGAAGGACAAACATTATCCTTTCATAATAGATGTCAAATACCGCACCTATCCCGGCGAGGACGTGATAGAGACATGGGTCGAGGCCGAGAATAATGAGAAAGGCACCGTACAGCTGCGCGAGTTTGCATCAGCATACCTGCCAATACGTTATGGCAACTTATATCTCAGCCAGCTCTACGGATCATGGGCCAACGAAGGCAAACTTGACGAAAGCCCTCTGCTGCATGGCATGAAAGTGATCAAAAACAAGGACGGAGTGAGGAATTCGCATACCGCCCACGGCGAAGTGATGTTCAGTCTTGACGGACAGCCACGCGAGAACGAAGGCCGCGTCATAGGCGCAGCCCTCTGCTACAGCGGCAACTACCGCCTGCGCATCGACACCGACGACAGCAACTACCACCACTTCTTCGCCGGTATCAACGAGGATAATTCGGCCTACAACCTCCGCAAAGGCGAGCGCTTCGTCACTCCTCCCCTGGCTCTCACATATTCCGAGGAAGGCAAGAGCGGTGTGAGCCGCGCTTTCCACCGTTGGGGACGCAACCACCGCCTGCACGCCGGCAACACCCCGCGCAAAATCCTGCTCAACAGCTGGGAGGGCGTGTATTTCGACATCAATGAAGATGGCATGCAGCAGATGATGAGCGACATCGCCTCGATGGGCGGCGAGCTATTCGTGATGGACGACGGCTGGTTCGGAGTGAAATATCCCCGCGCCAACGACTCCTCGTCGCTCGGCGACTGGACCGTGGACTCCGCCAAGCTCCCCAATGGCATCAAAGGGCTGGTTGACGCAGCCCGCGAACGCGGCATAAAATTCGGCATCTGGATTGAGCCCGAGATGGCCAATACCGTGTCGGAGCTATATGAGAAACATCCCGAATACATCATCAAGCCCACCAACCGTGAGCCCGTGCTCGGCCGCGGAGGCACACAGGTAGTGCTCGACATGGCCAACCCCAAGGTGCAGGATATCGTGTTCAACATCGTGGACACCCTGCTCACAAAATACCCTGAAATCGACTACATCAAGTGGGATGCCAACGCCCCCGTCATGAACCACGGCTCACAATACCTCACCGCCGACAATCAGAGCCACCTCTATATTGAATATCACCGCGGCCTGGCCAAGGCTCTCGACCGCATCCGCGCAAAATATCCCGACGTGACCATCCAGGCATGCGCCAGCGGTGGCGGCCGAGCCAACTGGGGCATACTCCCCTGGTTTGACGAATTCTGGGTGAGCGACAACACCGACGCCCTGCAGCGCGTCTACATGCAGTGGGGCACCTCACACTTCTTCCCCGCCATCACCATGGCTTCGCACATATCCAACGCCCCCGGACACCAGACATTCCGCACCATACCCCTGAAATACCGTATCGACGTGGCTATGAGCGGACGCCTGGGCATGGAGATACAGCCCAAGAACATGACCGATGCCGAAAAAGACCAGTGCCGCAAGGCCATAGCCGAATACAAGCAAGTGCGACCTGTAATCCAGCTGGGCGACCTCTACCGTCTGCTCTCGCCATACGACAAACTCGGAGCCGCATCGCTGATGTACGTCGCCCCGGACAAGGACGAAGCCGTATACTTCTGGTGGAAGACAGAATTTTTCTGCAATCAGCAGCTGCCACGCGTGAAGATGGCCGGACTTGACCCCGACAAGATGTATGTGGTGACCGAACTTGACCGCATCGACAGAACACCACTATCGTATGAAGGCAACGCTTTCTCAGGGAAATTCCTGATGAGCAACGGCCTGGAGATGCCACTGGGACATAATGCAAACGGCAGCGGTGAATATGCTTCGCGCGTGCTCCGCCTGCAAGCAAAATAATCATACCGACATGAAACTCAAATCGCTATTTTTTGCCTTCTTGGCGCTCACAGCAATAGGCCACGCCTCAGCCAATACTCCGGTGGAACGCAATGGAAAATTGCGCGTCGAGGGCACTAAACTCGTGAATCAGTACGGAAAACCCGTGCAGCTACGCGGCGTGAGCTTCGGATGGCACAATATGTGGCCGCGCTTCTTCAACCAGACATCAGTCGACCGTATCGTGGGCGACTGGGGCGCCGACATAGTGCGCTGCTCCGTGGGTGTGAGCCTCGACGACGAATGCTTCGACAAGAAGCCCGAGGCCGGCTACACCGTGGTCGACAGCATTGTAGCCGGAGCGGTTAAAAACGGCTCATATGTGCTCATCGACTTTCACAGCCACCCCAACAATCTCCCTCTGGCCAAGGAATTCTTCACCACCGTGGCCAAGAAATACGGCTCCCTCCCCAACGTGCTTTATGAGATATGGAACGAGCCTACCGAGGTGCCCTGGAGCGAGACCAAGGCTTATGCCGAGGAGCTTGTGCCTGTGATCCGCCAATATGCCCCGGAGGCTATCGTGATAGTGCCCACCCCGCGCTGGGATCAGGAAGTGGATGCCGCTGCCGACGACCCCATCACAGGAATCAACAATATTATGTACTCGCTGCACTATTACGCCGCCACCCACAAGGACTACCTGCGCGACAAAGCCAGATACGCCCTCTCCAAGGGCCTGCCTCTCTTCATGAGCGAATGCGCCTCCATGGAGCACACCGGCGACGGAGTGATAGACCCGCGCTCATGGGAAGAATGGATGGATCTGGCCGATGAAAACGACATCAGCTGGATAGCCTGGTCTATCTCCGACAAGGACGAGACTTGCTCTATGCTGCGCCCGTCGGCCTCGACCGATGCCTACCACTGGACCGACAACGACCTCAAACCATGGGCCGTGCTTGTGAAATATTACCTTAAACGCAACCGCTGATGAATCTCAGAAATCTCATACTTCCTGCCATGCTGATGCCGGTGCTGGCCTCAGCAGAAATCACCCTCCCCGACATAATCGCCGACAACATGATGCTCCAGCAGCAGACCGACGCACACCTCTGGGGCTGGGCCAATCCGGGTTCGGAAATCACAATCTCAGGCTCATGGGCCCCTGAAAGCTCTGTGACAGTGAAAACGGCCCAAAACGGGCGCTGGGATGCATCCATTGCCACACCCGAAGCCACCTTTACACCTCAGTCTCTAACAATCAAAGGCGACGGCAGCGACATCACAGTGAGCAATGTGCTCATCGGCGAAGTCTGGTTTTGCTCCGGACAGTCAAACATGGAGATGCCTCTGCGCGGATTCTGGGGACAACCGGTGGAAGGCGGCATGCAGGCCATAGCATATTCCGGAAAATACCCCGGCATCCGTGTGGCCAAGATCCCCAAAAGCTGTTCATATCAGCCTGTGGAGCGTGGCACCGCCCACTGGATGGAAAGCAACCCAAAGAACGCTCCCGAATTTTCTGCCTTAGGCTATTTCTTCGCGCAATCCCTATCCGACATCCTTGGCATACCGGTAGGTATCATCGATTGCTCCTACGGAGGCTCAAAACTCGAGAGCTGGATGCCACGCGAAATCGTGAAGGACTACGCCGACATAGACCTGGCAAAGGAAGCGCGCGACTCCACCGAGAACGAATGGCACCGCGCCATCGTACGCTACAACTCCATGCTCCACCCGGTGATCGGCTACACCGTCAAGGGCTTCCTCTGGAATCAAGGCGAATCCAATGTAGGGCAGCACGACCGCTACCCGCAACGCATGGCCACACTCATCACCGACTGGCGTAACAGCTGGGGACAGGGCGACCTGCCATTCTACATGGTCGAGCTCCCCGCCTGGAACTACGGAAATCCAGAGGATACCGGCGCCGCACTCTTCCGCGAGTGCCAGCACAAGGCAGCCACCCTTGTGCCAAATGCCGCAACCGTCTGCACCTCCGACCTCATCTACGACTACGAGCTCGAGGACATCCACGCCTCGCAGAAGCAGCCCTTAGGCGAACGCATGGCTTTCCTGGCCGCAGCCAAGACATATGGCTACACCACCATAGCCCACGAATCGCCCAAAATGACTTCCTGCAATATCGACGGCAACACCGCCCGTCTGCGTTTCGACAACGTTGAGGGTTTTCTCACGCCCAACGATGTTCTCGAAGGCTTCGAGGTGGCCGGTGCCGACAAAGTGTTCCGTCCGGCTTCGGCCATCATGGAGCCGGGGACATTCGATGTAGTGGTCACAGCTCCCGAGGGCATCGCGAAGATTGAATCAGTGCGCTACTGCTTCAAGAATTTCGCCCGCGGCAAGGTACACAGCATCCAAGGGCTGCCCGTGATCCCGTTCCGCACCGACAACTGGGAGCACTGATCCCTGTCACTCAACACATTGGAGGCCACCATTCCGGTGGTCTCTTTTTTTGCATAGATTACGCATAATAAAAAGACGTTTATATTCGTTATATTATAGTAAAAACGCGTTTATACTATAATAATGAATATTTCTATCTTTGGCCTCGGATATGTGGGCTGTGTGGGCGCAGCATGCCTGGCTCACATGGGACACAAGGTGACAGGCGTGGACGTTAGCGCCACCAAAGTCAACCTCATCAACAGCGGCCGACCCACCATAATAGAGCGCGACATAGAGGATCTGTGCCGCACCGCCCACGAGCAGAAGCGCCTCAGCGCCACCACCGACGTGGAGGCTGCCATAGCCGCCACCGACATATCATTCGTGGCCGTAGGCACCCCCAGCACCCACGAAGGCCATCTAAATCTGGAATACATCTATCAGGTAGCCCGCCAGATAGGCGAAGCGCTCGCTCATAAGGACACTTTCCACATCATAGCCATACGCTCCACAGTGCTTCCCGGCACAAACGCCCGTGTGGGTGAGATCATAGCCGAAGCCTCCGGCAAGAAGCGCAACGAGGACTTCGCCGTGGTATCCAACCCCGAATTTCTGCGCGAAGGCACCTCTGTACATGACTTCCTGAATCCCCCGCTCACACTGGTAGGCACCGACAGCCCGCGGGCAGAAACCATATTCCATGAACTGTACAAGGATCTGCCGGCCGAATACATCAGCACCGACATCAAAGTGGCCGAGATCATGAAATATGTCAACAACACATACCACGCCCTGAAGATTGTCTTTGCCAACGAGGTAGGCAACATCTGCAAGGGTCTTGACATCGACTCCCACAAGGTGATGGACATTTTCTGCCGCGACCGTCACCTGAATATCTCCCCCTACTACTTCAAACCCGGCTTCGCCTATGGCGGATCCTGTCTGCCCAAGGACTCAAAAGCACTGCGCACACTGGCGCGCGACATGTATATCGACGTGCCGGTGCTCAACAGCATCGACCCCAGCAACGAATTGCAGAAGGCCAATGCCGTGGAGATGATAATGAGCAAGGGCAAACGCAATGTAGGCATACTCGGGCTGAGCTTCAAGGCAGGAACAGACGACCTGCGGTGCTCACCCATAGTGTCGGTGGTGGAGACGCTGCTCGGCAAGGGCTTCGCCATCAGCATCTACGACAAAAACGTGAAAATATCGCAGCTCACAGGCACCAACCGCGAATTCATAATGGCCCGCATTCCACACCTGCAACACTTCGTCACCGACAACCTCGACAAGGTGGCCTCGGAGTCAGATGTGCTGGTGGTCACTAACAAAGAGCCTGAATTCAAGGACTTGCTGAAGAAATATCCCGGCAAGGTGATCATAGACCTGGTGCGCATTTGGGACACTGTGGACTACGACGGGATATACGAAGGCATATCGTGGGGCGACATCAACATCAACCGCTCCGAGCACGAGATATGCGCCGACATCCCCAAAACAGACTTCTGATGGACAGAAAAGTACTCATAATAGTGGAGAATCTGCCCGTGCCGTTCGACACCCGCGTATGGCAGGAGGCCACCACCCTGGTGAAAAACGGATACCAAGTGTCGGTGATATGCCCCACCGGCAAAGGATACGATACCCTGCGCGAGGATATAGACGGCGTGCACATATTCCGCCACCGACTGCCCGCCGAGGGCAACGGGGCGCTTGGCTATGCCCGTGAATACTTCTGCGCACTGCGCGATGAGCTGAGGCTCGCCCGACAGGTGTACAGCGAATTCGGATTCGATGTGATACACGGCTGCAACCCGCCCGACAATATATGGATGGTGGCATCGAAATTCAAAAGCAAAGGTGTGATCTACGTATTCGACCACCACGACATATGCCCCGAGCTCTTCGAGGCCAAGTTCGGCAAAAAATCCGGGCTGCTATACAAGAGCCAGCTGTGGCTTGAGCGCAAGACTTACGACAGGTGCAGCTATGCGTTCGTCACCAACGAGAGTTACCGCAAGATCGCACTGGAGCGTGGTGGAATGGATCCCGACAAAGTGTGGGTGCTCCGCAGCGGCCCACGGCTTGAACGCCTTCGCATCCTGCCGCCCGACCCCGACATACGCCGCGGCCGCCCCTACATGGTAGGCTACCTCGGCGTGATAGGCCAGCAGGAAGGAGTGGAATACATCCTCAAGGCTGCCGACTACATACGCCGCACCCTGCGCCGCGACGACATATTCTGGGGCATCGTGGGCGGAGGCCCGCATCTGGAGCGCCTACGCGAACTCTCACACCGGATGGGACTGGATGACATTGTGGAATTCACCGGACGAGTCGACGATCCAACCATGCTCCGCTACCTCAACACTGCGGACGTTTGCGTCAATTCCGACGAATACAACGCCATGAACGACAAAAGCACCATGAACAAGGTGCTCGAATACATGGCCCTGGGCAAACCCATAGTGCAGTTCGACCTCACCGAAGGCCGCTACTCGGCACGTGAGGCTTCGCTCTACGCCAAGCCCAACGACGCACAGGACATGGCGCAAAAAATCATCACCCTGCTCGACGACCCCGACATGCGGGCACGCATGGGCGCTTACGGACGCAAGCGCATAGAGACAGAGCTGAGCTGGGATCACACATCCAAGGCTCTGCTCGAAGGCTACGACACAATATTCCGCTCATTAGGCAAATAATCCCATGGAAATCATACTCGAAAATCAGCGGCTGCGCGTGACTGTGGACACACTCGGAGCCGAAATCACATCTATTATATATAAGGAGACCTCGCGAGAATGTGTATGGCCGGGCGATGCCGCATGGTGGAAGCGCCACACACCGGTGCTGTTCCCCATCGTTGGCGCTCTCTGGGATGGCACAGCGCGAATCGATGGCAAAGAATACCGCATGTCACAGCACGGATTCGCCCGCGACATGGAATTCAGCGTGATGGAGCACACAAGCGACAGCGCCACATTCGTGCTGGAGAGCAACGATGCCACCCGGGCGCTGTATCCGTACAGTTTCAGACTGCATATCACCCACAGCATCACCGAAGAAGGCTCGGTGACCACCGCATGGCGCGTGGAGAATGCCGGCACCGGCGAAATGCACTTCCAGATTGGTGGACACCCGGCCTACATGGTGCCGGATATTGACCCCGAAGCCCCTGCTTCCGGCTCCCTGAGTCTTACAGGCCAAGGTATCTACGCCATCACCAAAATCGGAGCCAAAGGCTGCGTGAAGTCCGGCGAGACACCGCTCACAGCAGATGAGATCATACTCCGGCCCGATACATTCGCCGGAGATGCCATAATATTCGAGCAGCCATGTCCGCGGAAAGTGGAGATGTACGACCGTCATGGCCGCAGCGTGCTCACATTCAGGTCTGAATGTCCTGCATTGGGCATATGGGCGCCTTGCAAGGGAGAGCACGCGCCGTTCGTATGCATAGAGCCTTGGTGGGGACGCACCGACCGCGAGGACTATGCTGGCGGCTTCGCCGACAAAGAGTACATGCAACATCTAAATGCCGGCGAATCAGCCAGGGGAAGCTGGGAGGTGATCTTCCATGGCTGAGTCTGATATAAAAATATTGCTCGACAGCACGGCGGCGATAGTGAACAGCCCCGATTTCATCGGTGACGACCCGGTGCAGTTCCCGCGCATGTTCACCGACAAACGCGACATCGAGATAGCCGCGTTGCTCTGTGCGACAATCGCCTGGGGCAACCGCCGGATGATCTGCCGCAACTGCATGAAGATGCTGCGTCTCATGGACATGCAGCCATACGCCTACGTGGCCGACGCAGGCTACGAGGATCTGCCCGACGGAAACATACACCGCACATTCTTCAACGCCAATCTGCGCCACTACCTGCGCGGACTTCACCGCATATATTCGCGCTATCCATCGCTGGAGGATTTCGCCGCAGCCGAGGGTATGGCCACCGCTGAAATGCCTGCCTGGCATCTGGTGGAAGCACTCAACCATGAGCTATCCGCAGCCAACGGTGGCTGCTCCGACAGCCGCTGCCTGCCGCAGAATCTGGCCACCACGGCTCTCAAACGCATAAATATGGCTCTGAGATGGCTGGTGCGCACCGACGGAATCGTTGACTTGGGCGTATGGTCGGTGATCACCCCCGCTCAGCTTTATATCCCGCTCGACGTGCATGTGCAGGACACATCACGCGAGTTGGGTCTGCTGTCGCGCCGCAGCAACGACCGCCGTGCCGTGGTGGAGCTGACCGATGCCCTGCGCCGTTTCCGACCCGAAGACCCCGTGTATTACGACTATGCACTATTCGGCATAGGCATGGGACTGCACAAGACACTTGCCGGGATGGAAAAAATAAACTAACTTTGGCATTAAATCGTTTCTATTGTAAAATTTCACTCATGAAAAATCTCATAACTCGTTCACTATCGGGTATAGTATATATAGCAGTAATCGTAGGAGCCATCCTTGCCGGCTGGCAGTGGGTGATGATACTCACAGGTGTATTCGCTGTGATAGGCGTGGCCGAGTTCGAGAGCCTCACCATACCCTCAACCCGCCGCTCGTCGCTATCGATGGGCGCGCTGTGGCTCGACATATTCGGCGCGCTCTCGCTGTGCCTGATTCCGCTCGGCCTCATGAGCCAATACTGGGACATGACCAACGCCCTGATGTGTCCTCTGGTATATTTTGTGCTGCGCGTATTCCTGGCCATATGCGACAAGGGAGAGACCGCCTTCCGCAATACTATACGCTCGTTCATGGCCGTGATTTACATCGGACTTCCGCTGGCATCACTCAATATGCTGTATATCTCCGGATTTGAAGAAGCGCATATGCTGGTGCTGGCCATATTCATCATGATATGGCTCAACGACACCGGCGCGTTCTGCGTGGGCTCGACCTTAGGCAAGCACCGCTTGTGCGAACGCCTGTCGCCCAAAAAATCCTGGGAAGGCTTCTGGGGAGGGCTTGCATTCTGTGTGGCATTCGGAGTGGCGTGCTATCTGTGGTGGAACACTGCCGCACTCGGCATGGCCGCATGGATCGGCCTCGGTGTGGTGGTAAGCATCTGTGCCACTGTGGGCGACCTGTTCGAATCCATGCTCAAGCGTTCGGTAGGCGCCAAGGATTCCGGCAAAATCATCCCAGGTCACGGCGGCATCCTCGACCGCATAGACTCCCTCCTGCTCGTTGCCCCCGCCTCCCTCCTCTTCCTGATGATCGCCGGCTAAAAAAATTTGATATATTGTTTATGAGATAAAAAAGTGCTATTTTTGCACAAAAGCATATATTATCACAACTAACTGAATAAAAATCACCAATATGGCAAGACCAATAGCAGAGACGCCCACTCTATATGGCAAAGACGCTGAATAAAAGGATAGAATCCGCAGAGAAAAATGGGGTAAGTTTGTGTTTCTCCTATGACCACTATTGAAAGACTAACAAAAAACCACAATCTTACAACTTTTGACTGTGGGATTTGCCGTTGACAGAAAATTTGCATCCCAAGGGTTAGGCTCAGCCATAATGGATACAATCAAGCAATCCACTAACGATAATTCCAGGTATTCCGCTTTCCGTTTTCTCACAGTTGATGCTTATATTTCTGCCGTTCCATTCTATTTGAAAAACGGTTTTGTAAATATGCTTTCAGATCAAGAAAATGAGGCTACGCGCACTATGTATTTTGATATGATGAATTAGTAGTGGTGCGATAAAAATCTAACCACTGCGGTTAAAATATTAGTATTTAATTAAATACAAGAGAACATTGATTTTTTGATTTGAAATTGATTTATTAGTCTTGTTGTTCAGCGCATCAAGATTATGAATCAAGGTAAGTTTATATTCTCTCAGGTAGTCGAGTTTATACCTCGTTATCAGTTCAACAAACTGGTAAAGCAGTATAAAGGCGATTGGCACGCAAAGAATCTCAACAGTTACTCTCATCTTTTGCATCTGCTATTTGGGCAGTTGACAGGATGCGATTCGCTTCGGGATATTTGTCTATGCCTGGAGGCACACTCCAAAATACTTTATCATCTAGGTTTTCGTAATACAGTGAATCACACATCGTTGTCTCGTGCTAATGAAAGCCGTGATTATCGTATATTTGAAGGGCTTGGTCTATACCTTATCGGGTTAGTGCGACCAATGTATTCAAAGGTCAAACTATCAGAGATAACCATAGACAATGTTATTTATGCGTTGGATTCAACTACCATATCAACCAGCATCAAGCTCGCAGCATGGGCGTTGGGCAAGTATAGCAAAGGAGCTGTTAAAATGCACACATTGCTTGACTTACGTGGAAGTATCCCCGCCAATATCCATATAACCGATGGGAAATGGCACGACAGTAATGAACTTGATGTACTCATGCCGGAGCCATTCGCTTTCTATGTCATGGACAAAGCCTATGTTGATTTCAAGGCACTGTTCCGATTTCATCAAGCGCAGGCGTTCTGGGTGTCACGTCCCAAAGAGAATATGAAGTTCACAACCATTGAACAGATGGATGTACCCGATGCTAAATCCGGCATTATTGAAGACTCCCGAATAAGAGTCACTGGTTATAAGTCAAGCAAACTATATCCAGAAGATATGAGGTTTGTTCGAGTGTATGACCCGGATAATGACACGATTGTTGATTTTATCT
>X363_Desmarests_Spiny_Pocket_Mouse__coassemble_805_pt1 | contig 15204 bp, 12 predicted proteins | sample X363_Desmarests_Spiny_Pocket_Mouse__metabat2_high_PE_013 | metagenome-assembled genome bin X363_Desmarests_Spiny_Pocket_Mouse
TCGACGCCAACCGCGGCGACTACCAGAACGGCTGGGACACCGACCAGTTCCCCATTGACAATTACGAGCTCACTCAGGCCATGATGCAGATCATCCGCAACGGCGGCCTGGGCAACGGCGGCACAAACTTCGATGCAAAGACCCGTCGCAACTCCACCGATCTGGAGGACATCTTCATCGCCCACATCGCCGGCATGGACGCAATGGCCCGCGCGCTGCTCAGCGCTGCCGACGTGCTTGAGAAATCTCCTTACAAGAAGATGCTCGCCGACCGCTACGCTTCATTCGACAGCGGCAAAGGCAAAGAATTCGAGGATGGCGCACTCTCTCTCGAGGATGTGGTGGCTTACGCCAAGACACAGCCCGAGCCCGCTCAGACTTCCGGCAAGCAGGAGCTTTACGAAGCTATCATCAACATGTATGCATAATACCTAAATACTATTCTTCTTACCTTTCAAGGGGCGGCGACCGTAAGGGTGGCCGCCCCCGTTTTTTACAACTCATCGCACTGTGCAGCCCACGGCATACAAAATGCCTGAAATGTGTCACGATTGTGTAAAAAAAGTTAACAAAGCCAAGCAAATTACAATTAATTAGTACCTTTGCATGAAATAATAAACCGGACCACAAGAATATATCCGAAACAATACCCCAATGAACCTTTTACAGGCTAAACTCTCGAAATATCGTGCCCCTCAAGAGGCAAAAGCAGCCGGAATATACCCTTATTTCCGCGCCATATCTTCCGAACAAGATCCCGAAGTAATCATCAACGGCCAGAAAGTGCTGATGTTCGGATCAAATTGCTACTCAGGTCTCGTCAATGACCCCCGAATAAAAGAAGCCGCCATCGAGGCTACACGCAAATACGGCACCGGCTGTGCCGGATCACCATTCCTCAACGGCACACTTGACCTGCACAAACAGCTCGAACAGCGTCTGGCCGAATACATCGGCAAGGAAGACGTGATGATATATTCCACTGGCTTCGGTGTGAATCTCGGCGTGGTATCATGCCTTACAGGCCGCGAGGACTACATACTCTGGGATGAGCAGGATCACGCGTCCATCATCGAGGGTCGCCGCCTGTCTTTCTCACAGCAGCTCAAATACAAGCATAACGACATGGAGTCGCTCGAGAAGCAGCTCCAACGCTGCGAGCCCGACAAAATAAAGCTGATTGTCACCGACGGTGTGTTCTCCATGGAAGGCGATGTGGCCAACCTGCCTGAAATAGTGCGTCTGGCAAAGAAATACAATGCCACCGTGATGGTGGACGAAGCCCACGGCATAGGCGTGTTCGGCGAAGGCGGACGCGGCACATGCCACCACTTCGGAGTGCACAAGGATGTGGATCTGATCATGGGCACATTCTCAAAATCATTCGCCTCGCTGGGCGGATTCATTGCCACCGACAAAGAAATCACCAATTTCCTGCGCCATCACTCACGCTCATATATCTTCACGGCAAGCATCACTCCCGCATCCACAGCCGCCGCCCTCAAGGCCATCGACATCATGATCGCTGAGCCGGAGCGCCAGGAGCACCTGTGGGAGCTGACCCACTACGCTCTCGAAGGCTTCCGCAACATGGGATGCGAGATCGGCAATACATCAACCCCTATCATCCCGCTCTTCATCCGCGACAACTTCAAGACATTCGCTGTGACACGCGACCTGCTTGAGGAGGGCATCTTCGTCAACCCCGTGGTGTCGCCCGCTGTAGCTCCCCAAGACACCCTGATCCGCTTCAGCCTCATGGCCACACACACCAAAGAGCAGGTTACCACCGCCCTGGAAAAGATCCAAAAGGTATTCCGCGCCCACGACATCATAAAATAAGACATCACACATACACAATATCCGATGGGCAGCATGGCGACCAATACTCCACGCTGCCCATCTTTTTTCATAGCCGACAATATGGATTTGAACAATAAACTGCATGGATGCATCGTAGGTGGAGCAGTGGGCGATGCCTTAGGCTATCCGGTTGAATTCATGAACTATAGCGAAATCATCGGGAAGTATGACCATCCGGGCATCACACGCTACCATTTTCCTCCCTCGGGCACGGCTCTTATCTCCGACGACACGCAGATGACGATAATGACCGCCGCAGGGCTGAGCGAAGGCTACCGGCATTGGAAGCGCTATGGATTCAACATGCATCCGCTAAAATACATCACGGATGCGTACGTGGCATGGTACTGGAGCCAGAATGGAACAGAGCCTGACCCTATGCATAAGAACTATTCCGGCACCCTGAGTGAACTGGCATCCCTTCCGCCACTGCGCGCACGCCGCGCTCCGGGAAACACCTGCATGACAGCCCTGGCCGCCATATCCGACGGACAGCCGGTGCATAACGACAGCAAAGGCTGTGGCGGCATCATGCGTGTGGCTCCCATAGCCACATTCAGTGTGCTTACCGGACAGCCGGATGAGGGCGCATCCATACTAGCTGCTCAGGTGGCAGCGATAACACACCTGCATCCCATGGGCTATCTGCCTGCGGCACTGATGGTGCGCGTGCTGATGCGCATCCTCGGAAGCAGCCGCCCAGTCAGAGTAGACGACATATCCGACTGGATTGAATATTCAAAAGTGATGTTGAATGTCTGCCTCCACATGCTGCCACACAGACAGAACGATCACTCATTGCCTGCAGAGCTGATATCGAAATCAATGGATGCCATAAAGCTGGCACGCAGCTCCATGCCGGATGCCGAGGCCATACGACGCCTCGGACAGGGCTGGACCGGCGATGAGGCATGGTATATCGCGCTATACTGCGCGTGCCGCCACATAGACAGCTTCGAGGATGCAGTGACAGCAGCGGTCAACCACGACGGAGACAGCGATTCCACAGGAGCCATCTGCGGAAATATCATGGGCGCCATCCACGGCCTCAGCGGTATTCCTCAGCACTACAGAATTGGCCTTGAGGCATATGGATTGCTCGAGATAATTGCCTCCAGACCGATGATGGAATCCTCCGATTATAAGAATTACCATAGTACCATAAGGAATCCCCGGGACAATTGAGAGCATCCCGGGGATAACTATACATTCCATCTATTAGGAGATCAGCCGCAGTGGAAATGGCGGCGCACCAGACGGCGCATGATGTCGGGGTCGGTCTTGGCTGCGTCGGCCTCGGCCTGATCATATGAGCGCAGACGCCGCATCACACCGTCGATCATCTCAGGCGGAAACACACCCAAGGCTTCGAACACACCTCGCTCACGTTCCAGAGCATCGGCCGAACGGGCGCAATCCACCGGCAGACTCTGCAGTGTCTCAAGACGGCTGGCATTCTCAGAGCTATGGATATTAACATCCACATATGTGTCGGCTGCGACCTGCAGGGCATTTTCAGCCTCAAAACCATGACGCACAGCCACCGCCAGACCTGCGAGCAGCATGTAGATGTCGGCCGATCCGTCGGCGGAACGGATCTCCACGGTCTGCTTCAAAGTTGGATCCACATCCAGCGGTTCAGAGCCGGGATTGATGGAGCCAGACATATCCGCGCCGGCGGTCCATCCAAGCGGCACGCGCACAAGCACTGAGCGGTTACGGTCGCCCCAACATACCGAAGTGGGAGCCTCCTGATGCGGCACCAGACGGAAATAGGACGTTGGATTGGTGTTGCCGAAAGCAGTAAGCGCCGGAGCAAGCAACATCATACCGGCGATGGCCTTGCGGGCATCAGCACTGAGAGTGCCGTCGGGATTGGTCATGACATTGCGGCCGTCCTTCATCAGGCGCATGTGCACATGCAGCCCGGATCCTGCCTTGCCGACGGTGATCTTAGGTGCGAAAGTCACGTCGAGCCCCTCGCTGTATGCCAGATTACGGATCACCCATTTGGCAAGCATGAGCTGATCTGCAGCATCCTCAGCATCCACAGGCAGAAACTCTATCTCGTTCTGCTCATACACAACGCCGTCAAGGGTGAAATTACCTACTTCCGAGTGGCCGTACTTGATCTGACCGCCAGTACGGGCTATATACTGCATGCAGCGCGTACGGAAATCATTGTATTTCGCGTAAGGCGCCGATTCGTGGTATCCTTTCTGGTCAGTGGCCGGAAAGCGGCCGTCGTCGGGAGCTATAACGTAATACTCCAACTCTCCCATAGCCTGTAATTTGAGCGATGTCTCACGGGTAAGGGCGTCACAAGCCTTGTGGAGCGTGTATTCAGGGGAGCTTTCCAGCGGATGCCCATCCTTGTCGAAGAATGAGCAAAGCATCGTCACCGTGGGAATCGGAGCGAACGGATCCAGGAAAGCGGTGCGGAAACGCGGCAGCACGTACAGGTCGCTGCTTCCGGCGGATATGAACGGGAAGAGCGAGGAGCCGTCGACACGTTCACCCAGGGTGAGGATGGTGTGCAGGTAGTCCAGGTCATTGATCACGAAGTTGAGTGTTTTCAGACGTCCGTCACCGGCGGGATACATGAAATTGATCATCTCTATGTCATTCTCGGTGACATAGCGGATGATATCGGCGCGGGTGAAATCAGCGGGAGCTTTGTCGAGCCAGCGTACAAGCTCATTTTTGTTTAAGGCAATATGTTCGTTCATGGCATTAAAGGAAAAGACAGGCGCACACCCTGCATGATGCACGCCCGTGGTTATTTTGGTTATTGTATCAGAGCTGAGTATCAGGGTCGAGATTTGCAGCCTCAATGTCCTTGAAATAGCGGTAGGTAGACACCTTTAGCTCGGTGCATGCGTCTTCATCGCACACGATCACTGCAGCAGGATGCATCTGCAAGGCTGATATGGTCCACATCTGGGAGATGCCACCCTCGACACCGTGGTGGAGCGCCTGCGCCTTGTTGTGGCCGTTGACGAGTAGGAGCACCTTGCGGGCATCCATCACAGTGCCCACGCCCACGGTGAGCGCTGTGCGCGGCACCTTGTTGAGATCGCCCTCAAAGAATCGTGAATTGGCGATTATTGTATCCTGTGTCAGTGTCTTGACACGTGTGCGTGACACCAGTGAAGATCCAGGCTCGTTGAAGGCGATATGGCCGTCGGGGCCGACACCACCCATAAACAGATCCACACCTCCGTACTGCTTGATCTTAGCTTCGAAACGTGCGCATTCCGCCTGCAGGTCGGGGGCGTTGCCGTCAAGAATGTTCACATTCTCCGGACGTATATCGATGTGGCTGAAGAAATTGTTCCACATGAACGAATGGTAGCTCTGCTCGTGATCCTGAGGAAGATTGCAGTATTCGTCCATATTGAATGTGACCACGTTGCGGAATGATACCTTGCCCTGGCGATTGAGTTCTATCAGTGCACGGTACATGCCCAGTGGCGAGCTGCCTGTTGGACATCCGAGCACAAAAGGGTGCTCCTCGGTAGGATTGGCATTGTTGATTGCCGCAGCCACATAATTGGCCGCCCATCTCGACATATTGTCGTAGTCTTTTTCGATAATGAGCCTCATAGATAATTGCTATTTATATATTATTGTTAAAATGTGTCAATGATTCGTAAATTAACATACGGTTTTAAACAGTTTTTATATATTTGCTACTGATTCAAGAAGTGAATCATAGGTTAAAAATCAAAATGGCGGCGGCTCGTGAGGGTAGCCGCCTTTTGCTTAGTAAGTTACATATAAAGTAGGATCCACCTACCCGGTGTAGAAACATCTCACCTTGCCTACGGGCAATTTACCCTCGAGTTTTACGGGAATACGCTCGGCCGAGGTCGTGATCCAGGCATCCATGTCGTCGGATGTCTTGGTCTTGCCGTCGGATGTGAATATGAATGAGATCCGGAAACAATCGAACGATTTACCTTCGAATTTCACTTGCTCCGTACCCAGATATTTTATGGTGAGGAGCTCCTTGCGCTTGCCAGAGAATATGTTCACTGTCATCACATGTCCTTTCTGCCATGATTCGTATGGCAGCGAACGCATGTAATAGAATGCTGTGAGCATGTCCACCGTTGTACCATAGGACTCAAGAGTGCGCTTCTCATCCTTGCGCAGACGCCCGTCCTTATATGCCACACGTGTGCAGTGTCCCTTGACCTTCGCGCCCGAGCGGTCGTAACGCACCACATCGTGCTTGTCCTCCGAGCCTTCGTGGGAAATCTTCTCATAGAATATTGATTTGAGACCATCCTTGACTATGGTACAGCGGAGAGTATCACGCACGCGGTACACTTTATCCGCCCACGAATCGGACTTGGCTGTGAGCAGTCCGTGATAATGGGGACCCTTGTTTTCAAGCCTGATGGCCACAGTGCCGGCCTGCTTGTTGATCAGACCCCATTTGTACATCACCTTGTAATGCAGAGTCTCGTTGGCAAAATCTGTCTTGGCTGACAGCTGCATCACAGCGGCTGTCAAAATGAGTAATATGGTGAATATTCGTTTCATTCTAATATGACACGGATGGGGCGGAAAAGTTTATTTCAGGATATCGAAACTATCCACATAAATCTCTGTCACCTGACGCTTGATGGCGTTGCGATCCTCCCAGAATCTGGTACGGAGCTTGCCTTCGACGAGCAGCCGTGTGCCTTTACGGATATATTTCTCGGCTATTTCGGCAGCACCATCGTACATCACTATGTTATGCCATTCGGTACGTTCGGGAATCTCCACACCGGCAGCAGTGCGCCTGGCCCGTTCGCTCGTGGCCAGTGGGAATGACGCCAGGGGACGGGTGTCGATATAGCGTATCTCCGGGTCGCGGCCAACGTTGCCCATCAGTATCACTTTGTTCATATCTTTGTTTTTGCACAAATATACAAAATTCGGCGGCAATCCGCAAAATCAGCGCAGGAATTTGGGAGCAAGCAGGTAGACACCGAATGATATGCCTACATTCCAACCGGACTCAACACCGGTGGAGTAATTGCAATATCCAGTGACTGTGGCGAACGGCAGCTTGTAGCTAACATCAAACTCGCCGAAGAATTCCGGATGGCTGAGCCAACGGCGGCTGTGCATGGCCATGCCGGTGGCTGCGTCCCGCTCTATCCTGCGCAGAGGCATGAAACAATAGCCCTGGATACGTGCCGACACTGACTGATTGTAGCGGTATACGGGCACAATGCCAGCAGCCAGGAATGAATTGGCACGGAAAGAGGTGCCGAACGCATTGTTCGACGACGGCGTGGGAGCAAACACCGGAGCCGACACCACAGATGCGTCATAATCGCCAAGCAGTTTTCTGGTCGAAAGCATTATATCCGTCTCGACACCCAGTGTGAAATGCCGCCCCATAGGCCAGTAATTGCGTGTCACGGCCTCCATCTGTATCCACGCCGGATGGGTCACAGCCCTTGCTCCACGCATCACGCCGGCAGCATCACGCCCGGGATCAAGCCTGCTGCGGCCAGTCACGCCCATCACCGTAGCAGTGTAGCTACGCCCTTGGGTGGGGAAATTGATATCGTCAAGCGTATTAGACATATATCTCAGATATAGCTGCCCGAGATCATGCCTGATCTTGTCACGTTCGGCGTTGTAGTCGATCTCCACGGAGCCGGGGAAAAAATTGTCGTATAGATGTCCGTATCCTACACCGAAATCCAGGCGCCCCAGGCCTCCGGCCGCGAATTCCCATTTCAGACGGGTGAAATATTCATGGTTGAGGATAAACGACGGGGTCTTGTCCTCATAAAACAGATAATCGCTCTGGTAATACTTTTGACGGCTTACCACGGCCTGTAGCCCGAGAGATGAAGGACAGCGCGTGCGCAGGAACAGACGCGCATTAAGCGCCGCGCCCATGTAGCTCTGGCCTATCCATCCGCCGAGGTCGGCGGCGATGGAGCTGAAGCTGAGGGTGGAATAGCCGGCCGAAAGATATACATAGCTGGATGTGGACGATGTGACATACCCGCCGAATCCTGCCTTGAAATTATCCTTCACCGCCGCCTTCAGCCTCAGTGTGAACATTCCTGTGGTGTCGTCATAAACCGCGTGTGGTGTAAGATCCCGGAGCTTGCCGGGGGTGATGGCGCGATAGTAGGAACGACGGGCATGGGCGATGCCGAACGTATCGGCACGCATGCCAGTGAATATGTAATCGAGATATTGATTCTGACGCGGTGTGCCACCTTTGACTGCCACCGAATCGAAACGCACGTAAGGTGTGGCTGATTTGAACACACTCCGACGGAGATCGCGCGCCGCAGCCGGCACGCGCGAATGCACACGCATCTTTATCGAATCCATCATCTCCATGGCCCGGTCGTAACCGATCTGATATATCTGCTGCGCCTTGGGAAAGTCCAGCAGCCCAAATTCATGCAGGTCGATATGCATCTTTATCCCTTCGTCGGAGGGCATGGAGTAGTCGCTGTCCTGAATCACCAGCTCCTCTATCTGGGCCATGAGGGATGTCTGCGGGCCGCGTGTGGGAGTGGATACGTCCACCCCTATCATGATTGAGGGGGCAAAGGTGCGCCGCATCACATCCACAGGGAAATTATCGTATATGCCGCCGTCGTATAGCAGCACAGAATCCACCATTGTGGGCTGGAACACGATCGGGAAACTCATCGAGGCGCGTATGGCATCGCCCACATCGCCACGCGACAGCACCACCTTGCGCTTGGCCGCGGCATCGGAGGCCACGCACCTGAACGGCACGAAGAGCCTGTCGAAATCCCCTCCACACTGCGCAGTATATGCCGAGAACAGCTCCATGAACGCGAAACTCATCGGCATGGGATTGATAAGCGATGCCGGCACCGCCGCCCTGGCCTCGGCTATGGAATCGCGCTTGGATGGAATAGGCACCGACAGCATCACAGGCCGCGGCTCCTCGGCAGTGAAATAATATACATAATCCGGATCAATCTTTCCGGTGGACCAGAATGAGAAATCGCGGCTGAGCAGCAGTGCCATCATCTCCTCCGGGGTATATCCGCAGGCATAGAGGCCACCTACTATGGCTCCCATGGATGTGCCGGTTATATAGTCGATGGGGATATCGTTGTCCTCAAGCGCCTTGATCACGCCTATATGGGCTATGCCTTTGGAGCCACCGCCTGAAAGCACCAGCCCCACCGACTGCCCGCCGGGATCGCTGACCCCGGCGGCGTGAACGGTAGCGATTGCCGTGAAGAGCAGTATCAGCACTGCTATCTGCGACTTTAGCCTCGTCATGTCCCTGTAAATAAATAGTTGATACAAAAAATACAACGCGGATAGGCAGAAAAATGTTTACAACTCAGCAGGCATTTTCCTGAATGAACGAATCCTTGAAGCCGATGAAGTACAACACGCCGTCGATGCCGATTGTAGAGATTGACTGCCGGGCGGTCTCCTTCACTTTGGGTTTGGCATGGAACGCGATGCCCAGGCCGGCGGTGCCAAGCATGGGCAGGTCGTTTGCACCATCGCCCACGGCTATGGTCTGCGCTATGTTGATATTCTCCACCTGGGCTATGATGCGCAGCAGCTCGGCCTTGCGCTTGCCGTCAACGATGTCGCCCACGTAACGGCCGGTAAGATGGCCGTCCTCTATCTCAAGCTCATTGGCATACACGTAGTCGAATCCGAACATGCGCTTCAGGTATTCGCCGAAATATGTGAAGCCGCCGGAAAGTATGGCGGTCTTGTATCCGGCGCGCTTGAGCACCTGCATCATCCTGCCCACGCCCTCGGTGATGGGAAGATTCTCAGCGATTTCCTGCATCACGCTTACATCAAGGCCTTTGAGCAATGCCACACGGCGCTTGAAGCTCTCGCAGAAGTCAATCTCGCCACGCATGGCGCTTTCTGTGATGGCCTTCACCTCGTCGCCCACTCCGGCACGCATGGCCAGTTCGTCGATCACTTCGGTCTCTATCAGTGTGGAGTCCATATCGAAGCATACCAGACGGCGGCAACGGCGGAAAATTGTGTCTTCCTGCAGGGATACGTCAAACTCCTCGGCTGCTGAGATCTGCATGAAGCGCCGCTGCATGGCCGCAAGGTCGGCAGGATTGCCGCGCACTGAGAATTCGACGCATGATTTCGACTTGGGCTCTGTATCGTCAAGCGGCATGCGGCCTGTGAGGCGCTGTATGCCGTCGATATTCAGCCCCTGCTCGGCTATTTCTTTTGTGATAAGCGCAATATGCCTGGCCGTCAGCTTTCGGCCAAGTGTGGTGATGATCCATCTGTTCTTGCCCTGACGAGCCACCCATTCGTTATAGTCGGCAACGGATACCGGGCTGAAACGTATCTGCACATTCAGCTCCGTGGCCTTGAAGAGCAGATCCTTCATCATGTTTCCGGAAACGTTGCTCTCGGTCTTCACCAGGAAGCCGAGCGAGAGGGTGTGGTGTATGTCGGCCTGGCCGATGTCCATTATGCCGGCATCGTATTTGGCCAGGATCTCAGTAAGGGCGCTTGTGACTCCGGGGCGGTCTGCGCCGGATATGTTGATCAGAATGAGTTCGAGCATGTCTATATATCTTTTGTGCGCAAATTTAACAATTAATTTTGAATAACGGGACAGCCTTGCACATACAAATAAAAAAGAGGACACTTCACTGGAAGTATCCTCCGGGCGGGTGAGGTGTGGGGGTCGAACCCACGACCTTCGGAACCACAATCCGACGCTCTAACCAACTGAGCTAATCTCACCATTTGTCGCATTTGCGCTGCAAAGTTAACACATTATTTTTTATCCTGCAACATTTTCCTAAAAAAAATCCTTGAGCGCAAAAAATCATAAAAAAATTTGGCGTTACAGAAATAAACTGTAAATTTGCAGCAGAAAACAATTACAGAATGACACGATTTTACGCATATTCGTATTTCTTTTGCTTTTACCACGAGAGTTGAGGCGGGATTGCGTATGCAGTGAATGATTCAGAAACATCTAAGACAAGGATATTTCAATCCCGCCTCCCAACCCGGAGGCGGGATTGTTTGTAATATAGTAATGTATGAATACTAAAGTGACTATACAGGGCGTGGCCGGATGCTTCCACGATGCGGCGGCCAGGGAGTATTTCGCCGGTAAGGATATTTCCACAGTGGAATGCGACACGTTCCCGGCGATGTTCGAGGCCATGAACTACGACGCATCCCTGATGGGCGTAATGGCCATCGAAAACACCATCGCCGGCAGCATCCTCCCCAACCACGAGCTGCTGCGGCAAAGCCCGCTGCGCATAATCGGCGAATACAAGATGCGCATATCGCATGTGCTGTGCGCGCTGCCCGGCCAGACTATCGGGGACATCTCCGAGGTGAACTCACACCCTATGGCGCTTATGCAGTGTGAACAATACCTGCGCCATCACCCGCACATGCGCATGGTGGAAAGGAACGACACCGCGGGATCGGCCAAAGAGATCGCCGAAAACCACCTGAAGGGGCACGCCGCCGTGTGCGGGGAGCTGGCAGCCAACCTCTACGGACTGGATATCCTGGAGAAAGGCATCGAGACCAACAAGCGCAACTTCACACGCTTCCTGATTCTGGCCGACCCTCTGCTGGCCGATGAATACGCGCCGAGGGAAAGCGAGATTGACAAAGCGTCGATAGTGTTCACCCTGCCTCATACCAATGGCGCGCTGTCGAAGGTACTCACCATACTGTCGTTCTACGACATCAACCTGTCGAAGATACAGTCCACCCCGATAATAGGACGCGAATGGGAATACCGCTTCTACGCCGACCTGACATTCGAATCGGCCGTGCGCTACCATCAGGCTATCGACGCGATACGTCCGCTGATCAACGATTTCCGTGAGCTCGGTCTTTACAAAGAATACAAAACCCAGACAAATGACTAAACCGAAAGAGATACGGCCAGCCGACCGCGTGGCCGACATACAAGAGTATTATTTCTCACGCAAACTAAAGGAAGTGGCGAAGCTGCGCGCGGAGGGGCACGACATAATATCGCTGGGCATCGGAGGCCCCGACCTGCCCCCGGCCCCGGAGGTAATCGAGACGCTCTGCGAAGCAGCCACACGGACCGACACCCACTCCTACCAGCCATTCGGCGGACTGCCGGAGCTGCGCCGGGCGTATGCCGACTGGTATCTCCGCCACTACGGGGTAAGCATCGACCCGGCCACCGAGCTGCAACCGCTCATTGGCTCGAAAGAGGCGGTGCTGCACACCTCGCTAACTTTCCTGAATCCGGGCGACGGCGTGCTCGTGCCCAACCCGGGCTACCCCACCTACACCTCTGCCTCTTCTCTGGCTCAGGCCGAGATATTCACTTACGACCTGACAGAGGAGAACGGATGGCAACCGGACTTCGATGCCATGGAGCGTCTGCCGCTCGACCGCATCAGGCTGATGTGGGTCAACTATCCGCACATGCCCACCGGCGCGCCCGCCTCGCTTGAGCTTTTTGAGAAGATCATCGCGTTCGGCAAGCGCCACGGCATAGTCATAGCCCACGACAACCCATACAGCTTCATCCTGAACGACCGTCCGCTGAGCATAATGCAAGTGGAAGGGGCCAAGGACATAGCATTGGAGCTGAATTCGCTGAGCAAGAGCCACAACATGGCCGGATGGCGCATGGCGATGATCACATCCAACCCGCAGTTCATCCAGTGGTTTGTCAAAGTGAAGAGCAATGTCGACTCAGGCCAGTTCGCACCGGCAATGATGGCGGCGGTGAAGGCACTCCAGGCTCCCGACGAGTGGTATACCACCCTGAATGCCGAATATAGCCGCCGACGCAAGATAGCCGAACAGATAATGTCTGCGCTGGGATGCACATTCGACCCCTCGCAACGCGGACTGTTCCTGTGGGGGCGCATCCCCGGCAATTGCGACAGTGCGGAAGCGCTGTGCGACCACATACTATACGACAGAGGCGTGTTCATCACCCCTGGCTTCATCTTCGGCACACAGGGACGGCGATATGTGCGCATATCGCTGTGCGCCACCACAGAGACACTCACAAAAGCACTTAATAGAATTTCAAACGCATAAGCATACAGACCATGACAGACATACAACCCATAACATTCGAGGGCATGGACATAACCAAGCCCATCGTGATAGCCGGGCCATGCAGCGCCGAGACCGAGGAACAGGTGCTACAGACCGCCCGCTCACTCTCCGGCAACGGCATAAAGATATTCCGCGCAGGCATCTGGAAGCCGCGCACCAAGCCCGGCGGCTTCGAGGGCGTGGGCGAGACAGGACTGCCCTGGCTCACCCGCGTGAAGCAGGAGACCGGCATGGCCGTGGCCACGGAGGTGGCTACCCGCGCACACGTGGAGGCCGCTTTGGCCGCCGGCATAGACCTGTTGTGGATCGGCGCCCGCACTTCGGCCAACCCTTTCGCCATGCAGGAGATAGCCGACACGCTCAAGGAGCACGACGCCGATGTGGCCGTATTGGTGAAAAACCCGGTGAATCCCGACCTTGAGCTGTGGATAGGCGCGCTGCAGCGGATCTACGGCGCCGGCATCCGCCGTCTCGGAGCCATACACCGTGGATTCAGCGCCTACGGCAAGCACCTGTACCGCAATCTGCCACAGTGGCGCCTGCCGATAGAGCTGCGCCGCCGCTACCCCGCCCTGCCGATAATCTGCGATCCGAGCCACATCGGCGGCAAGCGCGAGCTGGTGGCACCGATATCACAGCAGGCACTCGACATGGGATTCGACGGACTGATCATAGAGAGCCACTGCGACCCTGACTGCGCCCTCTCCGACAAAAGCCAGCAGATAACCCCCGAAGTACTCAACTATATTCTCAACACCCTTGTGATACGCGACGACAGCCAATCCACGGAAAACCTCTCGATACTACGCCAGCAGATCGACCGCCTCGACAACGAACTCATAGAAATCTTGGGCAAGCGCATGGAGGTGTCGCGCGACATCGGCCAATTCAAGAAGGAACACCGCATGCAGATCCTGCAGACCTCGCGCTACGACGACATCCTCAGCACCCGTGTGAAACTGGCGCAGCAGATGGGCATGAGCGGAGAATTCATGCGCACGGTCTACTCTGCCATCCACGAGGAGAGCGTGCGACAGCAGATAGAAGTGTTCAACGACCGCACACACTGATCGCCATGAGAATCCTGATATTAGGCGCAGGGAAGATGGGATCCTTTTTCTGCGACCTGCTCTCCGCCGACCACGACGTGGCCATCACAGACACGAATCCCGAGCGGCTGAAATTCACATTCGGATGCCGCCGCTTCACATCGCTTGACGAAGTGGACGGATTCGATCCTCAGCTTGTGATCAACGCCGTGACGGTGAAGTACACTCTGACAGCGTTCAAGGACGTGATGCCGCATATAGCCCCCGGGTGCATACTGAGCGACATAGCGTCGGTAAAGACCGGCCTTCCGGAGTTCTACGCCGGATGCGGACATCCGTATGCCTCCTCTCACCCGATGTTCGGCCCCACGTTCGCATCGCTGAGCAATCTCGCCAATGAGAACGCCATAATCATCAACGAGGGCGACCACATGGGGCGCATATTCTTCCGCGACCTGTACACGCGCCTGGGCTTGCACATCGAGGAGTATACGTTTGCGGAGCACGACCTCACCATAGCCTATTCGCTGTCCATCCCGTTCGCCTCCACGCTCGTGTTCGGGTCGGTGATGAAGCACCAGAGCGCACCCGGCACCACCTTCAAGCGCCACATGGCCATCGCCAGGGGGCTGATGAGCGAGGATGACTACCTGCTTAGCGAGATTCTGTTTAACCCGAACACGCCGGGTCAGCTGCAACAGATACGCGACCGTCTGGAGGAGCTCCAGCGGATAATCGACCGCCGCGACAGCACAGAGATGAAACAGTTTCTGGCCCGTGTGCGTGAGAATATTTCGTGAAATTGTGTCAGAGTGTCAGAGATGATGCCAATCAGTTGATGCGCTGCGTTTTATCTCTGACACAACTCTGACAGTTCTGACAACTCTGACATCCCTGACACCGCACTGTCAGAGTTTTGTTGGTTGTATATCAGACAATTATCCGCATCTCTGACACTCTGACAGCCTCACACGCCTCGCTGAGGCGTGATTGATGGGGTGGCATCCGCGATCCCAACGCTCACGCATTGGGCTATTGCTCCCCGCACCCTACGGGCGCTTCCCCTGTCAAGTACCTTACGATCTCCATGCTTCCCATGCCGGACATGCCCCGCACCCTACGGATGATCCGCCTCCACCCGGCACGGAGCGCCCGTAGGGTGCGATATGAAATAGCCCCACGTGTG
>X363_Desmarests_Spiny_Pocket_Mouse__coassemble_811_pt1 | contig 15158 bp, 12 predicted proteins | sample X363_Desmarests_Spiny_Pocket_Mouse__metabat2_high_PE_013 | metagenome-assembled genome bin X363_Desmarests_Spiny_Pocket_Mouse
TCCCCTGAGGAGGAGTGGGCTATAAGCCGTTGCACTTCTTATTGGAAACTTTGAATGACATAAATGTCATTTATTTGGAGTGCAGATTTGGTTCATAAAAATATTATCACTAACTTTGTATTCCCAAAAGATGGCATAAATGCCTGCTTTTGGGAATATGTTATGGTTATAAAACGAGATTACTACCTGAATCAGCTGATTGAAAGTAAGCATAATGGGCTGATAAAAATAATTACCGGACTACGACGTTCTGGTAAGTCTTATCTTCTGTTCAAATTATTTGCATCTTACTTGAAGGAACAAGGTATACTAGACACCCACATTATTAAAGTTGATCTGGAAGATAGAAGAAATATCTCTTTGCGAAATCCAGATACTTTGCTTGCCCATATAGATTCTATGATGAAGGACAGTGATATGTATTACATCCTTCTTGATGAAGTCCAGCATGTTCCAGAGTTTGAAGATGTACTAAACAGTTATCTGAGGATTGACAATGCAGATGTTTATGTCACAGGAAGCAATTCCAGATTTTTGTCTTCTGATATTATCACTGAATTTAGAGGTAGAGGTGACCAGATACATGTTTATCCCCTTTCTTTCGCTGAATTTATGTCAGTTGATGAGCGGCATCCACTCGAAGCATGGCAGGACTATTATACATATGGAGGGCTTCCACACGTTCTAACATTGGAAACGCCAAAGAAAAAAGAAGATTATCTGAAACGACTGTATTCTACAGTGTATGTCAATGACATAGTAGAGAGATACAACATTAGGGGCAAGGCTGAACTGAAAGAGTTGATACAGGTAATTGCATCAGCCATTGGTTCGCCTACGAATCCCAATAAATTGGCTAATACATTCAAAAGTCTTAAGAATGTATCATTGACTAATAAGACAATAGATAATTATCTCGGCTATATTTCTGATTCATTCCTCATAGAGAAAGCAATTCGATATGACATTAAGGGAAAGAAGTATATCAACACGCTTGCTAAGTATTATTTTTCCGATGTTGGTGTTCGCAACGCTATTCTTGATTTCAGACAGCAGGAGGAAAACCATATCATGGAAAATGTTATATACAATGAACTCCGTATTCGTGGTTTCCAAGTTGATGTGGGTGTCGTAGAACATCGTACCACTGATAAGGATGGCAAAACGATACGCAAGCAATATGAGGTTGACTTTGTAGCGAATCAAGGTAGCCAGCGATACTATATTCAGTCTGCATTTATGATGCCTACGGACACAAAAGAACGTCAGGAATCCGCTTCGTTACTTAATATTGACGATTCGTTCAAGAAAATTATAATTGTTAAAGACTACATCAAACCCAAAAGAAATGAGGAAGGAATAGTTACAATTGGTTTACTAGATTTTCTCCTTAACCCCAAACTGCTTAATTGGTAAGATAAAAAATTCTTCTATAAACGAACTGTAACTAACTTTCTCAACTTACAATATGAAGATGCATATCATCGATTTTACTATTAACGCGAGTTCGGGATAAGGCCGCTGCATTGCATTCCGCTTACTCCCGAAAGATATGGCGAAGCGACTGAACCGCCCTCAAGGTGAAGTCGCGACGCGACTTGTATTCCAAGATCTTATCCAAAGCCGCGCGGCAGAAGCCGGCGGTTATAGATTGTGATGTCGCTCCGCGACAATCTCCATCCGTTGTTAGTCTCATTGATGCTGCTCCGCGACACTCTATATTGATCCGTTTTAATCCGTTTACTCCGTTGTTCTATTCGACAAAAAAAACGCCGCCCTGTGTGTAGTGGCGGCGTGGTATGGGTGGGAAAGAGGTGTCAGCGGGCGATTTTTGTGACGGATGCGCCCTGGCGGCGGATAAATATGCCGTGGCCGGGATCCTGCACACGGATGCCCTGAAGGGTGTAGTATTCCACAGGGCTGTCCTCGTCTGTGGCCAAAACATCGTTGATTCCACCTGTGTCGGGCAGCGTCACGAGAAACTTGCCGTGGGTGTTGCTGTCAATGGGGAAGCCCTCAAGATAATTTGCGAACGAGGGTTGCAGACGGTAGCCGTCGTCATCGGGGAAAGTGATTTTACCGTCGGCAAGGATGCCGAACAGGCATTCCGCATCAATAAGGTCTTCTATTGTCAATTCGGCCTCCACATACATGCCAATCATGCACCGGACGGTGAACATGCCCCAATCGCCAAGCTCTCCGATATCTTGCTTAGGAATCCATACATGGAGGGGATCTGTCGCGTCGATGACAAGATCGTTGGCGTCAAAAGCGGTGGTGAAATATGGGCATTTGCCGTTACCAAACGGGTTGACAAGGCGATACATGCCGGGCTGGGCGATGCTTTCTTCAATTTCCACTTCCCAAGTGGCAAGGTAATTTTCGTTGATGAAACAGAGCATGTCGTCGCAGAATGTGCCGGTGCCAAGTTGTTTCCAGCCTTCCTGCGGCTCACGGGAATTAGCGGTCAGAGCCATGGCGGCACCAAAGAGAGCGAGTAGAAGTTTTTTCATAAGCAATTTGTAACAATATTTGTAATTTTATTCACTATCTGACTACAAATATATCATAAATAATCTTGTTTTCCAAACAACAATATGATTTTTTTGCAGCCGTTGGCGCGCATCTTGATACGCTTAAGCCCCGAAAATTGAATCAGTTGCTTTATATAAGACAAAGAAAAGCGCCGCCTGTTGGAGGGGCGGCGCGATGCGTGGGTGGGAAAGAGGGTGCCAGAGATTAGCTTAAGAGATTGGGATTGACTGAAGTTCGGCACCAACAGCTCGGAGTTCGTTAAGGATTATTGCCTCGCGCTCTTTTGACGGTCTATTTGTGCCTGATATATATTGCGCGAGCAGACTCTGTGACATTCCAAGTCGGCGAGCTATAGCAGAAGCGTTAAGTTCGGGATGCGTCATAAACGTTCTGTACAAAATATTAGCCGGTTTCTCAAAAAAGAAACCCTCATAACTTAAATCTTCATCCAAATCAGGCCAATGAATCCCGAAATAATCAAGCCGCATATTCTCAACCTGCTCTCGGGAAGCATATTTGAGGCGAGGTAACTTATCAAATTCCTCACATGCCTCACGACCGTCGTTTGTGCGAATCCACACTGCCGTATCCGTCAGCCATATTTTATTTATATCGTCTCTGGTCATAATTATCATTTGCTTTGATTAAAAAATTTATTCCAATGCTCGGCTATTATCTCTTGATTTTCTTCAATCACGGCTTCCGCCATTTTTAGTTCAGATTTACTGAGTCCATTGTTTTCTATAAGCTCCACGGGAAAAATGGAAAATTTGGCCTTTTGCTTTCCTTTTACCACATGAACATGGATTGGTTCGTGATCGTTAGAATAAAAAAGATACGTAAACCCGAAAAATTTGAATATCGTTGGCATTGCATTCATGATTTGTTTTTCATCGCAAAAATAGGTAATCATTTTATTACCCGCAAGTTTTTATTGATGAAAATTTCTAAACCTTTTGGCGACGGGATTGTCGTATTGATATGGAAGGATTATTAGCTGGATTATTGCTGCCGGTGGTAGGCACCACTCTGGGCTCGGCATGCGTGTTTTTCATGGGGAAAAGCATCAATGGACGGCTCTACCGCCTGCTTCTCGGTTTCGCCGCAGGAGTGATGGTGGCTGCCTCGGTGTGGTCGTTGCTGATCCCGGCCATTGAGATGGGCGAGCCGGACAGCCCGATGCGGGTAGTCCCGGCGGTAGTCGGCTTCCTATCAGGCATGGGAGCGCTCCTGGCACTGGACAAGCTCACTACGCACATGCACATGGACAATGTGCGCGAGGGGCCGCGCTCACATATGTCGCGCACGATGATGCTGGTGATGGCCGTGACAATACACAACATTCCTGAGGGACTTGCTGTAGGAGTGTCGCTGGCCGGCGCCATGGAGCATGACGCATTCCTGCCTCTGGCCTCGGCTCTCACGCTTTCGTTAGGTATTGCGATACAGAATTTTCCGGAGGGAGCCATCGTGTCGATGCCTCTGCGTGGGGCGGGCAACAGCCGCCTGAGGGCATTCTGGCTCGGCACCGCCAGCGGTCTTGTAGAGCCTGTGGCCGCGCTTGCCACCATAGGGCTGGCATGGATAGTGGTGCCGATACTTCCATATCTGTTGGCATTCGCCGCAGGAGCCATGCTATATGTGGTGTTCGAGGAGCTTGTGCCTACCGCCTCGGAGGGCGAGCATTCCAACATGGGTGTGATAGGTTTCGCCATAGGATTCGCGCTTATGATGGTGCTTGACGTGATGCTCGGATAGACATGAAGTACGAGGTATGAGGTACGACGCGCGAGGTGGATCCGGATTTTTTTTTGCTAAAATTTGCTGATTACATAAATATTTCCGTAATTTGTGCATTACAACATGAGCCGGAAAAGTCCGGCGCAAACCCATAGACAATCCTGCATATACACAACATCCATTATAATAAAAACTGATATGGAACAACGGAAATTGAAAATTCGCGACCTTACATTGCGCGACGGACAGCAGTCGCTGTTTGCCACACGTCTGAGTCAGAAAGAAATCGACAAGCTCCTGCCCTACTATGAGAACGCAGGCTTCTACATCATGGAGGTCTGGGGCGGTGCAGTGCCCGATTCAGTGATGCGTTTCCTTGACGAATCACCCTGGGACCGTCTGCGCAGCGTGGACAAGGTGATGAAAGGCAAATCCCTGCTTTCAGCCCTCTCACGCGGCCGCAACCTCTTCGGATATGTCCCCTACCCCAATTCAGTGCTCGAAGGCTTCTACAAGGAAGCCATAAAGAACGGCCTGAACGTGATGCGTATATTCGACGCCCTCAATGATATAGACAATGTGCGCGACTCCATCAAGATGATCAACGAGCTCGGCGGCATCGCCGACGGCGCCGTGTGCTACACTGTAGACCCCAAGACAGAGCCTAAGGAGCCGGAGAAGCCCAAAGGATTCTTCGCACGCCTGTTCGGAGGCAAGAGCGAACCCGCTGCAGAGCCAGAGAAGATATTCACCGACGAATACTTCGTGGAAAAAGCCAAGGCCATGGAGGCGCTCGGAGCAAAAATCATCACACTCAAGGATATGGCAGGCCTGGTATCACCCAGCCGCGCGGCTTCAATCATATCAAAACTCAAAGCCAACCTGAGCGTGCCGGTGGACTTCCACACCCACTGTACCCCGGGCTACGGACTGGCATCATCGATCATGGCCATCATCCACGGCGTGGACATTCTGGATACAAACATATGGTGGTTTGGCGGAGGCTCAGCCGCCCCTGCCATCGAACTGGTATACATCTTCGCCAAGAAACTTGGCGTGGAGATTGATGTGGACATGAAAGCCGTGGGTGAGATCCGCGACCGTCTGCTCGACGCACGCCACTCACTCAAGGATTTCGACCTCGGCAAGCTCCCCAAAGCATTCGATCCGCTCAAAGACACCCTGCCCGCAGAAGTGGAGGCACAGGTGGACCGCGCAATAGCCGCTGCGAAGGCCGGCGACGAGGATACGCTGCTCGACGCATGCCACAAGGTGGAGGAATACTTCGGATTCCCCAAACCGAACGAACTGGTGAAAAACGCCGAGGTACCCGGCGGCATGTACTCCAACATGGTGGCACAACTCAAGGCTCTCCATGCCGAGGAACTGCTTGACGACGCCATGCGCCTGATTCCGATGGTGCGCCGCGACGCAGGCCTTGTGCCCCTGGTGACACCGACAAGCCAGATTGTGGGATCTCAGGCTGTCTCCGTGGCTCTTGACCGCAAGAAAGGCAACCCCGACTACAGCAACCCGTCAAACCAATTCATCTCGCTTGTCAAGGGAGAATACGGCCACACACCTATCCCCGTCGACCCTGCGTTCCGCGAGAAAATCACCGGAAGCCCCGTAGAGAAGCCCTATGATGTGAATTCATACAAAAAGCCCGAGAATCCTACCCTTGAAGACCTCGGGGGAGCCAAACTGGCGAAAAACACGGAGGAAGAACTGCTGCTGGAGCTCCTGCCCTCCGTTGCCAACGGCTTCCTGAAACGTCGCCGTACCGAAGAATTCGAAGCCTCCAAGCCCAAAGTGGAGGAAGTGAAAGTGGAAGAGACAAAGGAGGCTGAAGAGCCCATAACAGGCGAGACCGTGCAGGCTCCTATGGGCGGCCGCGTGATCTCGGTGAACGTGAAGCCCGGCGACAGCGTGAAGAAAGGCGAAGTAGTGCTGGTATACGAAGCCATGAAGATGGAGAATGACGTGACCGCACCCCATGATGCTGTGATCAAGCGCATATTCGTAAAGCCCGACCAGGTGGTGGGCACTGATGCCGTGCTTGTAGAATTCGAAAACTAATCATAACCAATAACAGCCGGGACTTTCTGAATCTTACCCAGAGGGCCCGGCTATTTTTCTCTTCTTACCATGAAAATTGTAGTACTCGACGGCTATGTGGCCAATAGCGGCGACCTGAGCTGGGATGCCCTGGCCGCTCTGGGCGACCTCACCGTATACGACCGCACCGCACCCGACCAGATAGCCGAACGCGCAGCCGATGCCGATGCCATATTCACCAACAAGGTGGTAATAGATACAAACGCCCTCCAGGCGATGCCACGACTGAAATTCATAGGCGTACTGGCAACGGGGTTCAACAATGTGGACATAGCCGCCGCACGCAAGCGCGGCGTGACGGTATGTAACGTACCGGCATACAGCACACACTCGGTGGTGCAGAACATATTCGCCCATCTGTTGAACATCACCAATCAGACGGCGTTGCATTCCACATCGGTCAAACGCGGAGGATGGCAGCATTGCCAGGACTTCTCCTATCGGCTATCTCCCATCATCGAACTCGCAGGCCTCACCATCGGAATCTACGGCCTCGGACATATCGGACAGGAGACAGCCAAGATAGCGAATGCCTTCTCAATGAAAGTGATCGCACTCACGTCGAAGCAGCAGTGGCAACTTCCTGACTACATTACCTCGGTGGAACACGATGATCTTTTCCGACAGTCGGATGTGCTGGTGCTGTGCGCGCCGCTCACAGCTCAAAACCGTGGATTTGTCAATGCCGAGACGTTAGCCATGATGAAACCCACCGCAATTATAATCAATGCGGCCCGAGGTGGCCTGATAGATTCGATTTCGATGGCAAAGGCTCTTGACAGCGGAAAGCTATATGCTGCCGGAGTAGATGTACTCGACTGTGAGCCGCCCACCGGCGCAGAGCCTCTGCTGGGCACCCGCCGCTGCCACATCACCCCTCATATAGCATGGCAGAGCGATATAGCCCGCAAGAATCTGCTGCAGATGTCGGCCGACAACCTCAAGGCTTATATCGACGGAAACCCCGTCAATGTTGTGAACTAACCACGAGGTGTGAAATATGAAAGTACGAGGCACAGAATTATCCGTGCCTCGTACTTTGTGCTCAGGGGTTAGCGTTTGGATTTAAAATCGGCTGTTGGGTAATGCAATTTGCGGAATGACGCATTGGTAAAGAAACGCGAGGCCGTGCGTGAGCCTTTGAGCTGCCAGTCGAGCCACTGGAGCACTACGTCGCCGCACACACCACCGTTGGCCTCGCCAAATGTGCCGCCATGTCCGACGGGGAAATTGACACTGTAAACAGGCACATGCCCGATGCGTGCGTAGTCCTTCTCGGCATTACCATATGCAATGTCTTCGGGGCCACCGATGAGATATAGCATGGGAGCGTGAACATCGGCCAGTGATGCAGCCGAAGCACCGGCCATGGATACGTCGCCCATACCGGAATTGAGCATGAGGGTGGTGCTGATACGCGGGTCGTAGGACACGGCCAATGCCTGAGCGCCTCCGCATGAGTGGCCGCCCACAGCAATCTTAGATGTATTCACTGCATGATAGAGCGGACTTTGCGGACGCACAGCCTGACGGCACACCCAGTCCACAGCGTCTATCAGATTGTCATCAAGACCAATCTCGTCGAATGTATGATAGGCATTCTCTTTCTCGCCCGGACGATGCCCGACGGCAATCACGACGTATCCATTGGCCACGAGGTGCTTGAACATAGGCACATAATATCCTGAATCATGGGAGCATGCACCGTTGCCGAACACAAACACCGGCAGAGGCTCGCCACCATTTTCAGCCACGGCCTTGGTCATGTCAGTCGGGCGGAACACAGTGAATCCCGGAAGAGCGCTGTTGTCTACTGCCATGCCTTCAGGGGTGACAGTGACATCCTTGAAGAGACGCTTGAGCGACTCGGCCAGTGCAAAACGCGCATGCATCCAAGTGTGTGCATGACCCGGATGCGATGTGTAGGTATGCTTTATACCTTTGTCCGTGAAGTATTTCATGTTGTCGACCGTAGCCTGATAGAGGAAATCCTTGTCACCAACGCAGAACCAGCACATCCTGAGGCTGTCGGCCTTGCTTTCGAGCGCAGGGATGTATTTCTGCATCACCTCGGGCGTGAGATAGGCACTGATGCTGGCAAGCCAGCCGATCTTGCCTGGATTGCGCAAGGCTGCGAACATTGACTGGCCACCACCGCGGGAGAATCCGCCTATGGCACGATATCTGCTTTCAGGTAGCGTACGGAAATTCTCATCCACGTACGGTATTATGTTCTTCAGAAGCTCATCCTCAAACATACTGTACATCTCACCGGCCTGGATGCTCATTGGATTCGGCGTGCCCATCTTCATCAGACCGTATGGCATGACCACGATCATCGGCTCCGCCTCGCCCGAGGCTATCATGTTGTCGAGGATCGTATTGGCGCGGCCTACCTTATACCATGTCTCCTCAGTGTCGGTGGTGCCGCTCACAAGGTAATACACCGGATAACGCTTGTCGGCGGCGGCATCATATCCAGCTGGCAAATACACCAGCAGCGGACGGTTTTCTCCGAGGACAGACGAACGGTAGGTGCGGTATTCCACATGTCCGCGCGGCACACGGCGCTCAGCGTATAGCGCGTTCTTATCCGGCATAACCAGAAGCGACGCCTTGAAGTTTTCGTTAGGGAAGAGCAGCGGATTTGAAGGGTCGCTCACTCCTATTCCATCGGCTATGAAATTGTACGGATAGATGTCGGGTGTCTCGGGTGTCAGGGTGATTGTCCAGATGCCCTCGGCGTCGCGCTGCATTGGTACGGGAGCGCTGAGCATCTGCGATGACAGCAGCACCGAGTCGGCTTTGGGCGCCTGGTAGCGGAAAGTCACTGAGCCGTCGGCATTGTACTCCGGGGAGGTGATACGCGGCCCCCATTGCGCCAGCGACGTTTGCGCGGCGAACAGGAGAAGTGTCCCGATAATAAATTTTCTTTTCATGATTGATTTGTTGGTTAAAATTAATGGTAAATTGTAACGTCTACATTGGATCCACATCATAGTATATGATGAGCCCGCGGGTGCGGCCGGCAGAGTGAAGCCTGACGTGGAGATCCCTCAGGATATCCTTGACCTTGGGCATTGATGCGGCTGTCTCCACCTTGAGCATGATCTGGCGGATATAGAGCGACTGTATGCGGGCCACTCCGGGACGTGCGGGGCCAGACACACGTGTGCCGAACAGACGGCGCAGCTCGTCCGCATACACGGCGGCAATATCATCGAGCTGACGCTCATCGCGGTGTTTGAGATGTATGTATATCAGGCGTGTGAACGGTGGGTAATTGAACGCCTCACGCTCACGGATCTCGTAATCATAAAATGCGCGGTAATCGTGACGCTTCACAAACGATATCACCGGATGCTCTGGCGAGCGGGTCTGTATCAACACCTTACCTGGCATATCACGGCGCCCGGCGCGGCCTGACACCTGTTCAAGCATGTTGAACGCGCGCTCAGACGACCGGAAGTCAGGGAAATTGATTATGGCATCGGCATTGAGCACGGCCACCATGGTGACATAGCCGAAGTCAAGCCCCTTGGTCACCATCTGGGTGCCTACCAGTATGTCGGCCTTATGCTGTGAGAAGGCGTCTATGAGTTTCTGATGGCCGTCCTTGTTGCGCGTGGTGTCAAGATCCATGCGCAAGATGCGTGCCTCGGGAAAGATTTCCTCCACTTCATCCTCCACACGCTCAGTGCCGTAGCCCACAACTTCAATCGCAGGTTCCTTGCACGCAGGGCATATGTCAGGCATCGGATAGGCGGAGCCGCAATAATGGCACACCAGCATATTGGCGCGGCGGTGATAGGTGAGCGACACGTCGCAATTCTCACATTTGGGGATGTACTGACACATCTTGCAGCGGGCCATGGGCGCGAATCCGCGGCGATTGTGGAATAGGATGGCCTGATGACCGTCGGCTACCGTAGCGCGTGTCTCGCGGATGGTGGCGGTGGCGAACGAGCCGCGCATGCCCGAACGCTTGTATTCGGTGGCAGTATCCACGATCTGTATGGCCGGCAACGGGACATCGCCATAACGCACCGTAAGCTCTACCAGGCCGTATTTGCCGTGGAGAGCCTTATAGTAAGTCTCCACTGAAGGGGTGGCGCTGCCAAGAAGAGTCTTGGCTCCGTGGAAATGTGCGAGCATTATGGCTGTGTCGCGGCCATTGTAGCGTGGCGCTGGGTCAATCTGCTTGTAGCTGGGGTCGTGCTCTTCGTCCACAATCACCAGGCCGAGCTTGGCGAATGGCAGAAACACCGCTGAACGTGCCCCAATGACCACGCATGGCTCTGAATTGTCAAGGAGAGAGCGCCAGATATCGACACGCTCGTTATCGGTGAACTTTGAGTGGTATATCCTCACCTGAGTGCCGAACACCTCCTGCAGACGTATTGTAAGTTGGGTGGTGAGAGCTATCTCAGGCACCAGATACAGCACCTGCATCCGCTGACGCAGCACGTAGTCGATCAGATGGATGTATATTTCTGTCTTGCCGCTTGATGTCACGCCATGCAGGAGCACAACCGGCTTCTCCTTGAATGCGTTGTGGATACCGGACAGAGCCTGACTCTGGTGGTCAGACAATGCGGGGAGCTGTGATGTGGGAGTGCCGTTGAAATCGAAGCGTGAGATCTCGCGGGTGTAACGCTCCACCAGGCCTTTATCCTCAAGAGCCTTGAGCACAGTGGCCGGAGCACCGCTACGGTCAAGCAGATCTGACTGTAATACTGGCTGTTCCGCACGTCCGTGCACGGTGAAAGCGCTCAGATGCAACAGCACCTGTAACATGGCTTCCTGCTTTTTGGCCTGACGTACTGCTGCAAACGCCTCCTGCAACGCCTGATCGGAATATCTTTCGAATGCAACGCGTACGAGTTTCTCTTTTTTTGCGCGGTAGCGTGACACAAGATTCTCGGAGACGATCACGGCACCTTTTGTCACCAGGCGCTGCACCAGAGCGGGCATATTGCGGAATCCGGTGGCTTTTTCTATGGCAGCGGCTGATAGTCTGCCCTCTGAGGCGAGTTTCTGGTATATGAAGGTCTCACGGTCAGTGAGGCATGTCATATCCTCGGGCTGGAAGTCGGGGTTAAGCTCAAAGGCGGTCTCACTCTCAATCTTCAGACCCGACGGCACGGCAGCCTTATATACCTCACCCACCGAGCACAGGTAATATTCGGCCACCCACTGCCAATGCCGCAGCTGGGGGTGGCGGATCACCGGGCGCGGGTCGAGCACATGCATGATTTCTTTCACGGCATAGCCCTCGGGAGCCTGTGGGACAAAGGCACACACTATGCCTGTATAGTATTTTCTGGATCCAAACGGCACTATCACCCGGGATCCGATGCCTACGGCACCATCAAGAGTGTCGGGAAGCGAATAGGTGAATGTGTCGCCCAGAGGCAGGGGCAGCAACACCTGTGCGTATGCTGTGGGAGCCTGCATCACATGCTGCTTGTGCGGCGATACAGGACTACCGCGATTATGATGTAGATGATATTCGGAATCCACATGGCCACCAGCGGCGATGTAAGGCCGGAGATGGCGAATGTCTGTGTGATGGTCATGAACAGTATGTAGCTGAAACTCAGCACCAGACCGATGCCTATGTTCAGCCCGATGCCTCCCTTGACCTTACGCGACGACAAGGCCATACCGATCACCGTGAGGATGAAGGCTGCGGCAGTCATGGCGAAACGGCGGTGGTATTCCACCTGGAACGACTGTATGTTGGCCACGCCCCGGGATTTCTGACGGGATATATATTCCGAGAGAGCCGGGGTGGTCATTTTCTCATGGTCGTTGGTGGCAATTAGGAAGTCGCGGGGCTCGAATGGAATCATTGTGTCGATCTGACGCCCTTTCGAGATACGCTCACGCTCACCCTCAAAATCGCGTATCACATAATCGTATGCTTTCCAGAGGTAAAGGGTGTCCCAACGAACGGTCTGCGCTGTCATTCGGGAGACCAGACGTTTTTCATTGTCGAATGACTCAAGGGAGAATCTCACTCCGGTCTTCGAGCGTGCATCGTAGCGGCTCATATACGCGATCTGGCCTGGAGCCACCATGAGCATGATATTGGATCCGTAGTCCACGCTCTTGTTCTTGACATACTTGTTGGTGTATTCGATACGCTTGACATTGGCCGGGGGGATGATGTAGGCGTCGAGCACGAAAGTGACCGCTGCTATCACTGCGGCTGAGAACAGGTAAGGCCTGAGCAGCCGCTTGAAGCTGACTCCTGCGGATAGCATGGCTATGATCTCGGAATTGCCTGCGAGCTTCGAGGTGAAGAATATCACGGCGATGAATGTGAAGAGCGGCGAGAACTGGTTGGCGAAATACGGCAGGAAGTTGATGAAATAGTCAACAATAGTGGCACGCAGCGGAGCCTTGAGGAATGAGTCAAGTTTCTCGTTGATGTCGAACATGACAACGATAGCCAGCAGCAGCAGGATCGAGAACACGTACGTGCCCAGGAACTTGCGTATGATGTATCGGTCGATGATCTTGAACATAGGGCGTTGGGTCAGAGGCGGGTATTCAGGCGCTCCACCATTTCTGTTTTCCAGGATGGGAAGTCGCCGGCTATGATGTGGGCGCGTGCCTGGCGCATGAGCCATAGATAGAAGGCCAGGTTGTGGATCGAGGCTATCTCCATGGCCAGCAGCTCCTGGGCGATGAAGAGATGGCGCACATAGGCCTTGGTGTACACTCGGTCGACGAACGAGGGGCCGTCTTCCTGCAGGGACGAGAAGTCGTCGGCCCACTTCTTGTTGCGCATGTTCATGGTGCCGTAGGGTGTGAACAGCATTCCGTTGCGGCCGTTGCGGGTGGGCATCACGCAGTCCATCATGTCCACGCCTCGGTCTATGGCCTCGAGCATGTTCACGGGAGTGCCGACACCCATCAGGTATCGCGGACGGTCGGCGGGCAGGATATCATTCACCACCTCGATCATCTCGTACATGGTCTCGGCCGGCTCGCCCACAGCAAGACCGCCTATGGCGTTGCCGTCGGCTCCGAGCGAGGCCACGTGGCGCGCAGATTCGCGTCTGAGATCGGGATATGTGCAACCCTGCACTATGGGGAAGTAAGCCTGGGAGTATCCGTATAGCCCTTCGGTAGCGGTGTAGTGCTTCCAGCCGCGGTCGAGCCATCGCAGAGTGAGGTCGAGGGAGCGGCGGGCGTAAGTGTAATCCGAGGTGCCAGGCGGGCATTCGTCGAGGGCCATCATTATGTCGGAGCCTATCACGCGCTGGATGTCCACCACATTCTCTGGGGTGAAGAGGTGCTTGGAGCCGTCGATGTGGCTGCGGAAGAAGGCTCCCTCCTCGGTGAGCTTGCGTCGGTCGCTGAGCGAGAACACCTGGAATCCGCCGCTGTCGGTGAGGATCGGACGATCCCAGCCGTTGAAGCGGTGCAGCCCCCCGGCCTTGCGCAGGATCTCTGTGCCCGGGCGCAGATACAGATGGTATGTGTTGCCAAGTATGATCTTGGCGTCTATATCATCGCGCAGGTCGCGGAAATGCACACCTTTGACACTGCCCACAGTGCCCACGGGCATGAAAATGGGGGTGGGTATGTCGCCGTGGGCTGTGTGTATCATCCCGGCGCGGGCGGCTGTGCCCTGGCATGTGTTCTGGAGGTCGAATGTCACTTACTTGTATATTTTTCAGAACATTTTTTCGGGATAAGCACCGTCCTTATGCAAGGCGGCAAGGCGGCTCACAACCTCCGGGCGGTCTTCGGGGTATGTCACGCCAAACCACTGCGAGGCGGTGTCGAGCACTTTCACGCTTTTTTCGCCACGGCGGATGAGCTTGTCCACCACTGATGGTATATAGTATTCGCTCTTGGGAAGGGTGCCGTATTTAGCCATGAATTTTATGAATTCACGCTCGGCATATCCGAAATAGTCCAGAGTGAAGCCCCAGAGATTCATGGATACGGGTGTGGCGGGGTCAAGTGACTGCTGCTCACCATTCTCGTCGGTGAATCGCACGTTGTGGTCGGCATCGTAGCTGATGGCTGTGCGCTCCACCACACCCTGCAGCATCCCGTCGGGGTCCACAGTGCATACGCCGCGGGATACGGATCCGTTCTCGGTCATGGTGTTGCCAACACGGAATCCGACCATGCAATAGCCTGAGACATCCTGCATGAGCCGGCGGCCGATCACCTCGAATGCGTCGCGGCCATAGAAGTCGTCGGCGTTGATCACGGCAAAGGGCTCTTTCACCACGTGGCGTGCGGCACGGATGGCATGGTTGGTGCCCCATGGCTTGGTACGGCCTTCTGGCACAGTGAAGCCCTCGGGCAGGTCGTCGAGGCTCTGGAACGCCACTTCCACCGGGATGTGCCCCTTGTATTTTGAGAGTATCTTTTCGTTGAAATCTTTTTCGAAGTCTTTGCGTATCACGAACACCACTTTGCCGAATCCGGCGCGGATGGCATCGTAGATGGAGTAGTCCATGATAGTCTGGCCTGACGGGCCTACGCCGTCGAGCTGCTTGAGGCCGCCGTAACGGCTGCCCATGCCTGCTGCAAGAACTAATAATGTGGGTTTCATCTTTTGCGTCTTTTAAGAAGTTGTGATGCAAAGTTACGATTTTTTTTGCGAACTGCCATAAACGTATGCCTTTTAAGAATTTTTGTGCGCCTTGATTACGCATGAATGCGAAATTATGGATAACTTTCCCATCTTTGACACATTATAGGACATAAAACCGCCGTTTTCGTCTGATTTA
>X363_Desmarests_Spiny_Pocket_Mouse__coassemble_871_pt1 | contig 13997 bp, 12 predicted proteins | sample X363_Desmarests_Spiny_Pocket_Mouse__metabat2_high_PE_013 | metagenome-assembled genome bin X363_Desmarests_Spiny_Pocket_Mouse
GTCGGGCTATTGTAAATCCCGCCTCATTTTTTGCACTTCGATTTGGAATTTACATTACTTTATTTCCCAATTCATTGCCCTAATCTCGCGAATTCTATTTATATTTGCGTGCCGGATTAAACTTTTACGAAAGTTATCCGTCATATTTTCAATAAGTAACCATTAAACAGAAGGAGATACGTCTATGTTACACCACACAAAAGCCTTTATGCGCTCTTTCGCAGCCTTGTCGCTGATGGCTCTTCCTGTGATAGCCTTCGCCCAGAATTATTACGACGATGACATCTATTACAACGCCGAAAAAGCCGAGAAAAAGAAAAAGGAGCAGCAGATAGCTAACACCGGTGCCGCACGCGGACAGTATTATGTGCCTAACTCGCAGTATTCCGATCTGCCCGGCTCCGACCAATATACCGTCAATTCCGGCTCCACCCGGGATGTGGACGAATACAACCGCCGCGGACAGTTCCTCGTGGCCGACACCGTACCGGCCTCTGCTGAAGACTCGTCGGACGACACATTCGCCAACACCCGCCGCATAGAGCGCTTCCACAATTCAGAAGTGATATCCGGCTCAGGCGATGATGACCTGGCCTCATATTATTACTCCCAGCAGCCCACAAGCACAGTGAATATATATGTCAACTCAGATCCATGGTACACACCCTACGGATCATGGGCATGGCGCTACGGCAGCCCTTGGTATGTATGGAACTGGGGCATCTACGACCCTTGGTACAGTTGGTCGTGGGGACCATCCTGGACATGGGGTCCCTCCTGGGCCTGGGGTCCGTCATGGAGCTGGGGCTGGGGTCCTTCGTGGGCTTGGGGTCCATCATGGGGATGGGGTCCCTCTTGGGGATGGGGCGGCCATCCCGGCTGGGGACACGGCCCGGCATTCAGGCCTAACACACCCTCAGGATCATCGCGTCCACACTACGCAGGCGTCGGCTCACGTCCCATAGGCAACAACCGTTATAACAATGCCGCCGTACGCCCGGGACAGAATGTACGCCCCGGCCAGAATATCAACTCGCGCCCCGGCCAAAGCGTCCGCCCAGGTCAGAACGCCGGTGCACGTCCGGGTCAGGCCATCAACACAGCCGGCGGCACATACCGGCCTGCAGGCAATACCCAGCAGCAGAACTCACGCACAGGATTCGGACAGCGCGGAGTGAACAACCGCAGCTCGCAGCAATCATCACCCTCGTATCGCAACAACAGCAACAACCAGCGCTCCCGCTCGTCGTCACCATCCTATAATAATTCCGGCAGCTATGGCGGACGCTCATCCGGCACCGGCTTCGGCGGAAGATCCTCTGGTGGCGGCTCACGTGGCGGAGGCGCCCGCGGCGGAGGTCGTCGCTGATACTCAAATAAGTGCGCTGCCCCATTCATCCGGGCAGCACGCTTATGGTTATTCCGAACATTAGGTGAATATGATTGTTTTATACTTAGCTCACATCTCAATCACACAACATAATTATTTATGAGAAAGACTATCCTTGCCGTAGCCATTGCGACAATCCCGGCCGTAGCATCAGCCCAAAGCGCTGTGGACGCCCTCCAGATATCCCAACCCGACTTCAAAGGCACAGCCCGGTTCATGTCAATGGGCGGGGCATTCACAGCACTGGGCGGCGACCTCTCGGCCGTGACACAAAACCCCGCCTCGATAGGCGTATACCGCTCAAGCGAACTTGGTGTGACTCTTGACATTGATTTCCAGAGCACCAAGACATCGCCGGCATTCCCGGCCTTCTCCTCCTCAAATTCACAGACCAAGGCATACTGCAATAACTTCGGATATGTGGGCACCGTCAACCTCGACGGCGCGCTGAAGACATTCAACTTCGGCGTAAGCTACAACCGCGCCGCGTCATTCGACCGGGTATACTCTGGCTACGTAGCATCCACCCAGACATCACTGAGCAACTACATCGCCTCGATTACCAACGGCGTGAACTGGGAGACCACCGACACCTACGGAGGATTCACTGCCGCCGATGACTACGATCCATACCTCGACAGCGACCATTTCTGGCTGAGTGTGCTCGGATTCAACAGCTATATGATCAATCCCACGTCGGCCAACACCTACCAGGGACTTTATGGCAACGGCAGCTCCGGCGACGCCCTATACAGCGTGCGAGAGAAAGGACGCATCGACCAATACGACTTCACTTTCGGTGGAAACGTGGAGAACATCGTGAACTGGGGCATCAGCTTCGGTGTCACCGACCTTGATTACACTCGCTACACCTCATACAGCGAGAGCCTTGACAATTCACCTTTGGCCGACGGCGGCGTTGGCGCCTCTGAATTCTACCTTGACAACAGCAAGAACATCAGCGGCACAGGATGGAATATGAAATTCGGTGTCATAATCAAGCCTATCAACGAACTCCGCTTCGGCCTGGCAGTGCATACCCCCACCTGGTACAAACTTGACCAAAAATACTTCGCCGACGTGTATTACAAATACACCAACCCCGACCTGCCGGAAAGCGACACTAACCCTTACACCAATATGAACCCCGGCGACAAGCCAGAAGGCACACCCGAAGCGTTCTTCAACTGGCGTCTCAATTCTCCATGGCGCCTGATGGCAGGTGTGGCAGGCGTGATTGGCTCGCAAGCCATCATAAGCCTTGATTACGAATACGACGGATACAACAGCATGAGCATGAAAACTCCCGTATACGATAATTACGGTTACGTGCTCGACTTCCAAAGCGACGAATTCGGCAACGAAGACATCAAAAACTATTACAAAGGCGCATCCACCATACGCCTCGGTCTGGAATACCGCATCACGCCTCAGCTGAGCGCACGCGCCGGATATAACTACACATCCTCGTTCACAAAATCCGACGCTGCCGACGGGCGCATAGGCGTCAGCACCTCCGGCACCGACCCCAGCTACAGCTTCGACAAATCCATACAGCATATCACGCTCGGTCTGGGCTACAAATATAAAATGTGGTATATCGATGCAGCCTATGTATACAAGCACCGCGAAAGCACGTACCACGCTTACACCAACTTCGACCAGTTCCAGGCTCCGACATCAAAGCTGACCGACAATAATTCTTCAATCGTAATATCCACAGGATTCAAATTCTGATTCCGCAAATACCCTAAACAGCCGGGGCAAACAGATGCACAGTCTGTTTGCCCCGGTCTATTTAGAAGCGGTTTGCAGAACTCGTACTTCGCACCTCATACCTCGCACCACCCGGTTTTGGCATTATTTAACGCGGAAAGTCTTGACATCGGGTGGCATTTATATTAAATTTGCAATTTATTTTTACAATAATGGCTAAGAAGCGTTCTTTCAGGATCTCCACACTCGGATCTCAGATCACGTCAGTGATCTCTGTGGCCCTCGTGTTGCTGATTATCGGAGTATTAGCCTCCATCGGCATGGCCACGCGCAACCTCACCGACTCTGTCAAAGGACACATCAGCCTGATATGCCGCCTTGACATACAAGCCGGCACTGACCAGATCAACGCCTTGAAACAGACTTTCTCCCAGGCACCGTACGTGAGCTCCTACCTCTACACCTCGCCCGACGAAGTCCTGGCACAGGAGATGGAATACAATCCTGAGATAATGGATCTGTTGGACGAAAACCCATACAGCCCCGAATTCGAGCTCCGGCTCAAGCCGGCATATGCCAGCTCAGACTCAATCGGGCGCATCACCAACTCGCTTGAGGCACTCCCTTATGTCGAAGAAGTGATATCCCAGGCAAAGGCCGCCGACACAATCAATTCTGCCATCACCCGGATAATGTGGGTGCTCGCAGCCGTGGCCGCCGCCCTCCTGCTCATCTCTGTGGTGCTGATCAACAACACCGTGAGCCTGGCCGTATACTCCCGCCGCTTTGTGATTCATTCCATGAAGCTCGTAGGCGCCACCCCGGGATTCATACGCAGGCCATTCATAACAGCCGGCCTGATATCCGGCATTGTGGCCGCCATGATTGCTTCAGCCGCAGTAACCGCAATTCAGGCCTACGTGCGCACCACCGATCTCGCAGCCTACCTCGCAGCCCCATGGCATTATGTGGCCGCAATTGCAGCCGTGCTCCTTCTATTGGGCACGCTTATCTGCTGCTTTTCAGCACTGTTCGCCACCAACCGTTATCTTCGCGCCTCATTCGATTACATACATAAAAAATAATCCAGATGGAACAAAACAAAAAAAACAACAAGACAGCATATATCCCTGCAGCAACCCCAGTTTCTGCCGGTCAGACAGCAAAAAGGATGAGTCCGGAGCCTGTCTCGGAGCGCCCGCTGCTGAAGAACAACTTCATCCTCATGGGCATCTCCTTGCTGCTCATCATACTGGGATTCTGCCTAATGGCTGGCAGCAGTTCTGACGTTGATGCTTTCAACCCCGACATATTCAGCACGCGCCGCATCGTTGTCGGCCCCACCATCAGTTTCCTCGGATTTGTCTGCATGGGTATCGCAATCATAATCAAACCAAAAAAATAACCAAATATGGATTGGATACACGCCCTGATAATGGGCATAGTGCAAGGACTGTCCGAATACCTGCCCATCAGTTCATCAGGGCACTTGGTGATATGCAGCGAGATTCTCGGCCTGGACATGACAGGAGCCGAAAGCGTGGAATTTGACGTCATGCTCCATGTGGCCACTGTGCTCAGCACCATAGTGGTGCTCTGGAAAGAATTCATGCCTCTCTGCACTTCTTTCTTCACAGTAAAGCGCGACTACAATTTCTACTATGTGCTTAAGATCCTGCTCTCATGCATACCAGTGGCCATTGTCGGCCTGCTGTTCAAGAGCCAGGTAGAAGCGCTCTTCGGCTCAGGACTGACGATCGTGGGGGCATGTCTGTGTGCCACAGCCGCCCTGCTCACCTTCTCATATTTCTATCGTACCAGCCCTGCCACTGCCAAGTCATACACGCCACATGACATCACATGGTCCGATGCCTTCGTGATCGGCTGCGCACAGGCCGTGGCCGTGCTCCCCGGACTAAGCCGATCAGGATCCACCATAGCCACTGGCATCATCCTTGGCGACGACCGCGAGAAGGTGGCCAAGTTCTCATTCTTCATGGTCATAATCCCAATACTGGGCGAGGCTCTTCTCGGAATCAAGGATCTAATCACCGTTGGCCCCACAGGAGATATCGGCTTCATCCCAATGATTGTGGGCTTCTTAGCATCCTTTGCCGTAGGATGCGCAGCCTGCCGGTGGATGATCAGCATCGTGAAAAAGGGCAAGCTCATCTGGTTTGCCGTCTACTGTCTCATCGTCGGCATAGCCGCCTTGATATACTCTTTCTAAAATGAATTTTCTCGACGGAGAAATATTATATATCGACAAGCCCCTGGGATGGACTTCGTTTGATGCTGTAAAGCGCATCCGCAGCGCCCTCACACGCCGGATGAACATCAAAAAACTCAAGGTGGGACATGCCGGCACACTCGATCCCCTGGCCACAGGCGTGATGATCATTTGCACTGGCCGCTCCACCAAGCAGATCGACCGGATTCAGGCCGGAGTCAAGGAATATGTGGCCACCCTGGCCTTAGGGGCCACCACACCGTCATTCGACCTGGAGACCGAAATCGACGCCACCTACCCCACCAGCCATATAACCCTCGAACTGGTGCAGGACACCCTCGGACGATTCCTCGGACGCATCGAACAGATTCCTCCGGCCTTCTCGGCATGCAAGGTCAACGGCAAGCGCGCCTACGAGATGGCCAGAAAAGGCCATGCCGTAGACCTCAAGCCCAAAATCCTGGTGATCGACCAAATAGAGCTGCTTGACTTCTCCCCCTCGGCCATCACCATACGTGTGGTATGCAGCAAAGGCACATACATACGCGCACTGGCACGCGACATCGGCACCGCCCTCGGCTCGGGCGCCCATCTCACAGCCCTGCGCCGCACCCGCGTTGGCGATGCCAGAATCGACGATTGCCTTACCGTCGATCAGATGACCGAACTCATACGTACTGTTGAAATTGAATATCCAGAAAACAATAATCAAGAATCATATAGAGAATGAAACTGTCGCAATTCAAATTTGACCTCCCCGAAAAACTGATAGCCCAGACCCCCGCACCCGAACGCGACATGTGCCGCCTGATGGTGATCAACCGCAAGACCGGTGAAATCGAGCACCATGTATTCAAAGAAATCCTAAACTATTTCTCGGATGGCGACGTAATGGTATTCAACGACACGAAGGTATTCCCCGCCAAGCTCTACGGCAACAAGGAAAAGACCGGCGCACGCATCGAGGTCTTTCTCCTGCGCGAGCTCAACGAGGCCAACAAGCTATGGGACGTGCTCGTGGAACCAGCACGCAAAATCAGGATCGGCAACAAACTCTATTTCGGCGACGATGAATCAATGGTGGCCGAGGTGATCGACAACACCACCTCTCGCGGACGCACTCTCCGATTCCTTTACGACGGACCGCACGACGAATTCAAGCGCACACTCTATTCAATGGGGCAGACCCCCCTCCCAGAATACATCAAACGCGAATCCACCCCCGAGGACGCCGAGGCATACCAATGTATTTTCGCCGACAAGGAAGGCGCTGTGATGGCTCCAGCAGCCGGCATACACTTCTCACGTGAGCTTCTCAAGCGCCTTGAGATCAGAGGCGTACAGCAAGGCTTCCTGACCATGCACAGCGGGCTGGGCAACTTCCGCGAGATCGACGTGGAGGACCTCACCAAACACCGCATGGATTCCGAGCAGATCACCGTATCCGAACAGCTTGTGGATATGGTCAACGCTGCCAAAGACCAAGAAAAGCAGGTATGCGCCGTCGGCACATCTGTGCTCCGTGGCATCGCCACCGCTGTGAGCATGGGCGGACACATGAAGACCTACGACGGCTGGACCAACAAATTCATATTCCCACCCTACGACTTCACCGTGGCCACATCACTCGTCACCAACTTCCACCTGCCCTACTCCACAATGCTAATGATGGTGGCAGCCTTCGGAGGCTACGACCTGGTGATGAAAGCATACGATATCGCCGTCGCCGAAGGCTACCGCTTCGGAGCATACGGCGACGCAATGCTCATAATCTAAGAGGTTGTTTAAAAAGAAACTCTAAAAACTAACAGCTAAAAACCAACAACTCCCAATATGTCACTCATCAAATCCATCTCAGGCATACGCGGCACCATCGGAGGCCGCGCAGGCGACGGGCTCAATCCCGTGGATATCGCCAAATTCACAGCCGCTTACGCAACATTCATCAAGCGCTCCGCCGGCGTATCCTCAGGCGTGGTAGTCGTGGGCCGCGACGCGCGTCTGTCTGGCCGGATGGTAAGCGACATCGTCATCGGCACCCTGTGTGGCATGGGGCTCGATGTGGTCAACATCGGCCTGGCCACCACCCCCACCACAGAAATTGCCGTAACTGCCGAAAAAGCCCTCGGTGGCATCATCATCACCGCATCACACAACCCCAAGCACTGGAACGCCCTGAAACTTCTGAATTCAAACGGTGAATTCCTTGACAAAGACCAGGGAAACGCAGTGCTCAGCCTCGCCGAAGCCGACGACTTCGACTTCGCCGATGTCGACAGCCTCGGCCATGAATACAAAAATTTCACCTACGACCGGAAACACATCCAGGCCGTCCTTGACCTTGACCTGGTAGATGCCGACGCCATACGCCGGGCTGGATTCCGTGTGGCAGTAGACGCAGTAAATTCCGTAGGTGGAGTGATAATACCACAGCTGCTGCGAGCCCTCGGCGTGAAAGAAGTGGTCGAGCTCAACTGCGAGCCAAACGGCAAATTCGCCCACACACCCGAGCCTATCCCCGAAAACCTCACTGGAATCGCCGACCTTATGAAAACCGGCGTGGCCGACGTAGGCGTCGTGGTCGATCCTGATGTCGACCGCCTGGCAATCGTCATGGAAGACGGCCGCATGTTCGGCGAAGAATACACCCTGGTGTCGGTGGCCGACTATGTCCTGGCTCACACCCCGGGCAATACCGTATCCAACCTCAGCTCGTCACGCGCCCTGCGCGATGTCACAGCAGCCCACGGTGGCCACTACCAGGCTGCCGCTGTAGGCGAAGTCAACGTCACCACCCTCATGCGCCAGAATGGCGCAGTGATCGGCGGCGAAGGCAACGGCGGCGTCATATACCCAGCCTCGCACTATGGGCGCGACGCCCTCGTCGGAGTCGCACTCTTCCTTACCATGCTCGCCAAATCCGGCAAGAAAGTAAGCGAGATCCGCGCTGACCTTCCTGAATACTTCATTGCAAAGACCAAAGTGGAGCTCACCCCTGACATTGACGTCGATGCCATCCTCGAGGCAGTAAAAGCAGAATATGCCGATCAGAAGCTCACCACTATCGACGGCGTGAAGATTGACTTCCCCGACTCTTGGGTACATCTGCGCAAATCCAACACAGAGCCCATCATACGCATATATTCCGAGGCCCACTCCATGGAAGAGGCTGAGAGTCTCGGCGCTGCAATCCGTCAATTCATATACAACCAAGCGAAATGAGGCATCTGTTTCCACTTCTGTTCACTATCGCAATCCTGGCCGTGTTCACTGCATGCTCTCCCACCGAATCTGATCCGGTTGAGATCCCGGAGTGGATAGAGCCGGACTCCGCCCAGGCCATCAAAAGGCGCATCGCCATCGATTTCCCAAAGACCTACGAAGATTTCGTGCTAATCCTGCACGACAGATATCCACAGACACGTCCCGACAGCTTCAGATATTTTGTGGACAGACATTACATCGAGACCATGATGATTGATGGAGTGGAACACGTACACCGCAAGGCTCTGCGTAACCTCACTCTCCTCAATCCGGACATGAACGGAGGCTGGCAGCTCCGGGGCGGAAATGCATCACCCGAACGCATATCCTATGTGGACTCTGTCATCGGACAAGCAGAAGGCCGCAACCCGATCGGCGCTGCCCATAGAATACGGATGTGCTTCAATATCATCGTGCCTTACAATCCTGCCCTGGCCAACGACACACTGCGCGTGTGGATGCCATATCCAATGGAGACACCACGGCAGACCGACATCAAACTCATTCGCACCTCCCAGCCTGACTACATTATCTCAAGCCCGGCACAGTCAGCCCACCATACCATATATTTCTCCGCTCCTGTACGCAACAACACGCCCACCGAATTCTCTTACGAAGTGGAATTCACCACTGCCGGCGTTTACAATTCGCCCGAATCCATCATGGCAAACCTTAAGCCTTACGATACATCTTCGGCCGGATATAAGAAATACACTGCCTTTGATTCACCCCACATCATACCTCTTGATTCACTGGCCCGGCATATCGTAGGAAAAGAGACAAACCCGTTCAAACGCAGCGAACTCGTCTACGACTACATAATCCACAACTTCCCCTGGGCCGGCGCACGCGAATACAGCACCATACCGTGCATACCGGAATATGTGGTGGAGCGTGGCTACGGAGACTGCGGCCAAGTTACGCTCCTATACATATCACTGATGCGTACACTCGGCATTCCCGCGCGATGGGAAAGCGGATGGATGCTCCACCCTGGCGAGGTCAACCTCCACGACTGGGCCGAAGTATACTTCGAGGGCACCGGATGGGTCCCCGTCGATGTATCATTCGGCAGGTACACACCTTCCTCCGACCCCCGCGTGGTGAATTTCTACTCCACAAGCATCGACGCCCACCGCTTCGCCGCTAATGCAGGCATCGGCGACGATTTTTACCCGCCAAAACGATTCATTCGCTCAGAAACAGTCGACACACAGCTCGGCGAGGTGGAATGCTCCAAAGGCAACCTATTCTACCCAGGCTGGAATCAGCAACTCGAATTACTATCCGTCACCCCAGTAAAAAAATGACAGCGAAACTTCACCACATACTTGCCGCCACAATCTCGGCATTCGCCATCTCAACCTCGGCTCAGACCCCCGCCGAATGGGCACTCCCAAGAATATCAGTGGCAAATGTCCGTGAGGCTCCGGCTCATTCCGCCGAATTAGGGTCACAGGCCCTGATGGGCATGCCCGTAAAAATCACAGGCAAAGACGGCCAATGGTACAAAGTGGAGACCCCGGAAGGATACAAAGGCTGGATTGTCGACAACTCACTGTCCGTCAAGACTGCCGAGCAGATGAGACAGTGGCGGTCCGCCTCACGCCTGGTAGTCACCGCCCCATACCAGACCCGCGCATACACCTCCCCTTCAGCCTCCGGCCTGCGTGATGTCGTCACCGACCTTGTGCTCGGCGACATCGTCGAGGGCACCCTTGATGCCCCCGTCAACGGCCGCGTGGAAATCACCCTTCCCGACGGACGACGGGCATGGGCTCCCGCCATACACCTGTCCACCGTCGAACAATGGGCCGCACAGACCTTCGACCCACAGAAGATCCTTGACATAGCTTACTCCATGGAAGGCACCCCATACCTCTGGGGCGGCACATCCGTCAAATCACTCGACTGCTCCGGGCTGTCCAAAGTCTCGTATCTATCCAACGGAATCATACTCATGCGCAATGCCTCGCAGCAAGCACGCACCGGCATGCGCATCGAAGCCACCGACTGGCGCAGCTGCCAGCCGGGCGACCTCCTGTTCTTCGGGAATCCCGACACCGGAAAAGTGACACACGTAGCCATATACGACCGCGACGGATGGTACGTGCACTCCTCTGGCCGTGTAAAGCGCAACAGCGTTGACCCCGACAGCCACGGATACCTCTCCACACCATTCCTGCATGCGGTACGCATACACGGATATGAGAATACCGACGGCATCACACCCGCAGCCAGCCATCCATGGTACTTTAATCTCTCAACTCCTCACACAAAATGAACCGACGCAATTTCCTACGCACCGCAGCCCTGGCTTCCGCCGCCGCGGTTTCCCCAATAAGTTTCTCGGCCTTCGGCGAATCCACAAGGCATACCTCACGTTCAGGCCGCCTGAACCTATCATTCGAGCCTTACGAACTGAAGCTGCGCCATGCATTCAACCTCGCTAAAAACAAGCGTACCACAACCCCTGGCGTACAGGTGCAGCTTGAATATGACGGCGTCACAGGCTACGGCGAGGCCTCAATGCCTCCCTATCTGGGAGAATCCGTGGCTTCCGTCACCGACTTCCTCGGCAAGCTCGACCTGGCGCAATTCTCCGATCCATTCCGCATTGAGGACATCCATAAATACATGGAATCAGTCGCACCCGACAACCGTGCGGCCAAAGCATCCGTCGACATCGCCCTCCATGACCTACTCGGCAAAATCATGGGGCAGCCATGGTACAAAATCTGGGGGCTGAACCCCGACAATTGCCCCAATACATCCATGACAATCAGCTATCAGCCCGACCCCGCCGAGATGCAGAAAGAAATCGACGAGGTGGACGGATTCAAAGTCGTGAAAGTGAAAATGGGCGTCGGCCATGACAAGGAAATCGTACAAGAACTCCGCAAACGCTCCGACGTCGCCATATGCGTGGATGCCAACCAAGGATGGAACGACAAGCACCATGCCCTGGAAATGTGCAAATGGCTTGCCGACCAGAACTGTCTATTCGTGGAGCAGCCCATGCCTAAGGAAATGTTCTCCGAGACAGCATGGCTGCGCGAACGCTCGCCACTGCCGCTCATCGCCGACGAATTCCTACAGCGCCTGCCCGATGTCACCAGAGCCGCCGAAGCCTACGACGGCATCAACATCAAGCTCATGAAGAGCACCGGCATGCACGAGGCTCACAAGATGGCCGTGCTCGCCCGCGCCCTCGGCATGAAAGTGATGCTCGGATGCATGACCGAGACCTCGTGCGCTGTCACCGCAGCCGCACAGCTCGCCCCGATGGTCGACTGGGCCGACCTCGACGGAAACCTTCTAATAGCCAACGACCGTTTCGACGGCATCAAGATTGTCGACGGCAAAGTCACGATCCCCGACCGCCCAGGCATCGGGGTCACACTCCTCTGATCACAAGATATGGCCGACGATATCATACACCTACTGCCCGACTCCGTGGCCAACCAGATTGCAGCCGGAGAGGTCATACAGCGCCCCGCGTCTGTGGTCAAGGAACTCGTCGAAAACGCTGTCGACGCAGGCGCCACTTCCATCGACATCATCATCAAGGATGCCGGCCGCACACTCATACAGGTAGTCGACAACGGCTCGGGAATGTCCATGACCGACGCCCGCATGGCCTTCGAGCGCCACGCCACATCAAAGATATCACAGGCCACAGATCTATACTCGCTCCACACCATGGGATTCCGGGGTGAAGCCCTCCCGTCTATCGCCGCCGTCTCAGAGATCGACCTCAGATCTATGCGACGGGACGACACATCCGGCACCCGGATAATCATAGCCGCCTCCAAGGTCGAGAGCCAGACCCCCGAAGCCTGCGTCCCGGGCACCAATATCATGGTCAAGCGCCTTTTCTTCAATCTCCCCGCCAGGCGCAAATTCCTAAAAAAAGACTCCGTGGAGCTCAGCCACATCGTGCGCGAGTTCGAGCGCATGGCCCTGGTCAACACGTCACTCGCATTCACCCTCACACACAACGACGTCCTACTCCACCAGCTTCTCCCCTCTTCACTCAAACAGCGCATCGGATCCCTGTTCGGAAAGACACTCGAACACGGCATCGTCCCTATCTCAGCCGAAACATCACTTGTAAAAATCGACGGATTCATCAGTCTGCCGCAGAATTGCCGGCGCCGGGGCGCACAACAGTTCTTCTTCGTCAACGGCCGCAACATGCGTCACCCGTATTTCCACAAGGCAGTCCTGTCCTGCTATCAGGATCTGATAGCGACTGACACACAGCCCAATTACTTCATCAACCTTACTGTTGACCCGCAGACCATTGATGTAAACATCCATCCGCAGAAACACGAGATAAAATTCGAGAACGAGCAGCCAATCTGGCAGATCCTCACTGCAGCCGTCAAAGAAGCCCTCGGCCGCTACAACGCTGTACCCTCAATTGACTTTGACCGCGACAACGCTCCCGAGATACCCGTGCTTATCCAAGGCCGAGCCGGGACAGAGATGCCATCCGTCAACATTGACCCCGGCTACAATCCCTTCTCCACTCCTGCGCCTCAGACCCCTGCGCAGACCACACATGCACAGTACGGCGGCGTATCATCGCGCATGAACTCACGCTCCGCCCTCACCACCGACTGGCAGAAACTATACGACAACTTCTCCCGCGCCACCGACACCGCCCCCACCTCCCCCCACACTCCTGCCGCGGACGTCAACCAGACATCATCTCCCACTCTTGACATCACATCCGAGGAAAAGACATGGAGCTTCCAGCTCAAGAACAGATACATCATCACCCCATCGCGATCCGGGCTCATGATCATCGATCAGCACCGGGCCCACGTGCGCGTGCTCTACGAAAAATACCTTGCCCGACTTACCGGTGGCGACATGCCGTCACAAAGACTGATCTTTCCCGACTCCGTCACCCTTGACCCCGACAGCGAGATCGTCCTTTCAGCCATTCTGCCTCAGATGGCCACTTCCGGTTTCGACCTCGCCAACCTCGGAGACCATACCTGGGCCATCAACGCCGCTCCTTCCACCCTTGGCAAGCTACGTCCGGCCGAGGCCGTGATCGACATCATACAAGCCGTAGCCGACGATGCCGGCCAGGAATTCGACACCGAGCAATGGCAGAAAGTGGCCCTCGCACTGGCTCGCACTTCCGCCATCCGGTCAGGCACACAACTCTCCGGCGAAGAAATAGAGAATCTCATTTCCGACCTCTTCCGCCTCCCTACCCCCAATTACACACCCGACGGCCTCACTGTCCTGCGCCTCCTCGACCTCCCCTCCATCTCAGCCCTATTCTGATGGCACGCCCGCTACGCGAATTGCACAGCCAAATATTTGTAAATTCCAAATCGAAGTGCAAAAAATGAGGCGGGATTTACAATAGCCCGA
>X363_Desmarests_Spiny_Pocket_Mouse__coassemble_880_pt1 | contig 13871 bp, 9 predicted proteins | sample X363_Desmarests_Spiny_Pocket_Mouse__metabat2_high_PE_013 | metagenome-assembled genome bin X363_Desmarests_Spiny_Pocket_Mouse
GAATCGGGTAAGGGAATTATACGGTTATTTATAATTTAAATGAAAGAGCCGTGGCTGCCTTTGCGAAACAGCCGGATAAAAACGCACGGAAAAACGCACCTTGCACCTCTGATCACACGGCGGGGAGGGAGTGGCCGTTGAGCTTGCGGTAGAGGTTGAGGGCATAGACGTCGGTCATGGCAGATACGTGGTCGACCACGGCCTGCAACATTCACCGCCTTCAAGCCCCCGAGACCGCCGTAATCCTTGGATCTGCACGCCCGCGAAATATTTCAGCGCGTCGACGATGGAAGTTGACGACAGCGCCCGCAGCTCTTTCCCTTGCAGATTTTGAGCCGCGGCCAGAAGGCAGCGCTGCGCCCTCACCACCACATCACGCAGAGTCCCGGTCAAATCCTCAGATTCAGACTGAGCAAAAAAAGTAAATCGAAATGGATACGAAAAATAATACCTCCTGCGCCTGCCGGGCATCTTCCGGTCTTCGGCCCAGTCACATAGCTTGCTATGCTCGATCTTTGCTAAGGCAAAGCGGCAAACCGATTCAGCCCCAGCACAAAATCTGCTCCGGCATCCACAGCTTATCTTTTCACATTTATCATTAAGCGCCCTCTAAATTAAGCTGATATACAATTCAGCCGACCGTGACAATCGGTTGTCCGAAAAATGAGGACAGCATGGCGAGCGTGGCTATGGTGAAGTTGTGTTGCCCGCTGAGCCATTTGGTCACCTCGCTCGGTCTGCGCCCAAGGGCATCCGCAAACTGTTTCTTCGACAATCCCCGTTGGCGCATCAGCATGTCTATCCGGTCGGAAATCTCAAACGAAAGTTCGACCTCAGCCTGCACTGCCTCAGGTATCGGCCCTAACATTTCTTCAAGTGATTTTGTCGTGCGTTTCATAATTCAAATATATTGTCGGTTTCAATTGTTTTTTCAGTTATTACCACAGATCCGTCGTCAATTCCCTGCTGCAGAAGATTTTCGAATTTCTGCAAAGTCATGACATATCCTTTCAGAATTGAATCCTCATCATATGTGCGTGTTGCCTTCACTCCTCCATTTCCGAGAATCAGAATTTTGTCGGACAACCTAAGACAATACAAGCGGAGCTTGGAGGCTATGACTGGCAATGCGACAACCGAGTCGTTCATTTTTCCTTCTTGCCGAAAATATCGTTCCAACGCACCAGTTCTCGCAATACGGCTGACGAAAGCGGCGATGCGGGTATAATCCTCATTGTACTCGGCATTGTCTATGAATTTGTTGATAAATTTTTCAAACTCACTCTCGGTGTCGCGTAAGAACTGCAACGTGTAAATCGTGCAGTTGTCACCATTCTGAATAAGGAACAATTCAACTTCGCTCATACCCAATTATGTTTTATATTAGAACGCAAATATACGCCAAAAATTTCACTTATAAATGAAATTTTTGGCGTTTTTTTCGAAAGCGATATGCAAATTTTATTTGCAATTGCGTTCATTTATTGTTATCTTTGCCGCTGCAGTCCGCATCGCATAACCCGGACACGGGTATGCGGGAGGGATAGCAGACATATAATAAGAAAGCGTTTATCCGCGCTGATTCTTGATTGTTGGAAATTCTCGCAAAATTTCATCTCTGTCAAGGATTGAGCAACGGTAGATGCCCGTGGATATGCAATATGCGCATTCGGCATATTATCTTGTGAAAGATAAGGCCGATGTTATCGTTGCATATACAGGCGTGGGCTTCTGCGTTGCCGTCCAACAGAGAAAGGCAATGCGAGAAGCCTCCAACAGAAGGACGGTAACAGATACAGATTCCTACGCTTTTCTTTATAAACCAATCAAACGCCAACGAGGGGAATCCGACGGTTTTATTAATTATGAAAACTTTCTTTGTTGGGATATTATTGATATTCCAGCTACTAATGTCTGAACAATATTTACCGTGCATGGCACAAAGAAAATCCGCACAAACAACAGAAGAAATAAAACGTAAAAAAGATTTTCAGCGAACGTTAGCAAAGGCAAATAGCGGCGACGTTGAAGCCATGGCGATAACCGGATATAATTATTGCGTTGGGGTCGGTACCGTTGCTGACATGGAAACTGGTATGAAATGGATTCAAAAATCAATTAATAATGGCAACGGGCAGGCTTGCAGATATGCATTTTACGTCTACCAGGACAGAAAGGACTATGATAAATGCATTGAATTTTTACGTATTGGCGCCTCCATGAATGACAACATATGCTTACTGAAATTGTTTGACTGTTATGACAGAGGGGAAATGGGAATTAAACAGAATGAAAAATTAGCTGCACAAACTCTCAAAAAATGCATCATAAATAAAATACCAGACCTTTTTCATAATATCGCATTAGCATATAAATATGGGTTATATTCCGAAATAAAACAAGACAAGAGTGCCGCAATTTTTTGGTTTAAGAAACACGTTGATGCAGAATATTCTGATTATTTGAAATACCTAAAAAATGGTAACAATCGCGCGTGTGAATCTTCGAAAAGCATTATTAATCGAATAATAAAGGAAGAACTTGATGGTGATTACGACCCCGCACTGCACGTAGACGAATATCAGGCTTGGCTGAAAGATAAGCCCTCAAACACAGTGGGGGCAGTCGCACATACGCCGACAAATACACAAGGCAGTGCATCCAAGCCCAACAATAACAAAGCCACATTTCATTACACAAAAAGCGGAAGGGGTCAATCGCAAAATACCGGTCAATGGACTGATGGCATGGCATCCGAAGAGTGCGAAGTTGAATTTGGCGATGCGGGCATAAGCGTAAATGGGGCATACCATGCGTTTATCAGACGAGCAGGAAAATGGAATGTATATGGCGGCTATTCCATGGGCTTCGGCGGCAATTCAACCACATTCTATTACTATGTAGACGACAACAAAAACATGCAACAGGTGTGCGAAAGCTCCTCTCCATATGGATATGATACATTCATTTATCCAATGTCAAGGAACGGCGACCCAACTCCGAGGCATGTGAATAATCCAGGGATGAATGACAATGGTTATAACTCCGTAAACGCCGGGGGCAGTTCGGGTACTTCCCGCAGATCCAGCCATACATATGATAACGGCGGTTATGAAGACTGCCACGTCTGCCATGGTAGCGGTCGGTGCCAGACATGCAATGGCACAGGATACGTCACCAATTACGGCAAAACCTCAGAATGCCCTAACTGCCTGATCGAGGCCGGACGCAGAACAGGAAAATGTAGCGTCTGCAGAGGGAGAGGAAAGATATTCAAATAATCGCAACAAATAAACACCTTCAAACTTTATGGAAATAGATCAGAATATTATCGCGGTAGTATCACTGGTCGCTTTAGTCGTTGCTGTTATCGCCATTTTTGTACCCTTATTCCATTCTTACCGGAATTTAGTTAATGATGCGAAAGCCAACATTGCTGAAATTGAGTCTAAAATCAATAGAAAGGTCTCTGAAATTGACAAAAAAATGAATGCGTTGAACGATAGGCTCGGATACATCGCATACCGGCTGCATTATACGGAACTTACCATGCAGACCACACAGGCCTAAAACGAATCCAAATTAATAACGCATCTGAAAAAAGATTTTGAAATCATTGACACCGTATTGCGTGACAACAAGGTTATCACTGAGTGCATGAGCATTATCGGCTACAAACGATATAGAATAGCTCAGGTAATCTGCTCTATCGTTCTTGACCGGCAAAAAATAACAGAAGAGGATATTTCAAACGCTGCCGATGCCAGAAGGACAATAACCCGAATTATGGAAATCATCAAGTCTCAAACCGATTTGAGTGATAAACTGAAAGATCTGGGATTCTTGGATGATTGCATTGAACAGGAAATAGCTATTGACAAACTTCTTACCTCAATTGGAACCGGTGCGGCATCAATTGAAACACCTAATATGTCAAAAATTAAAGACATCGCTGAAAGATAAATCTTTTTTTGAGGAGACTCCATACCACGTACTTCATACCTGATCACACGGCTGGGAGGGAGTGGCCGTTGAGCTTGCGGTAGAGGTTGAGGGCGTAGACGTCGGTCATGGCCGAGACGTGGTCGACCACGGCCTGCACGCGGCCGAAGAGGTCGGCGGCATGCACATCGTACTGCACCGGCACCTGCGAGAGCAGCAACCGAGAATAGTTAAGGTCGGGAGCCATGACGGCATCCACGAGTTTTTCGAGCAGGAATGTGATGATACGGTTGCCCGCCAACTCTATGTCCACCACGTCGGAGGCGTTGTATATCTTCGCCCACGACAGGGCGTTGCAGCGGTCGTAAGCCTCGCGCTCGGTAGGCGGCAGATTCTGTAGCAGCGAACCGGAGAATGCGCCAGACAGTATCGCCTCCTCGTTCTCAATAAAAATATCGGCGCACGCCTCCACCAGGCGCCCTATCACACTTGAACGCAGATAGCCTATCTTTTCGTTGGGGTCGTCGATGCCGCTCATCACCCGGATGATGCGCTCGCGCCGCATGTCGTCGAAGAATCGCAGCAGGCATCCCAGCACCTCGTCGGTGGTGAGTATCCTCAATTTGTGCGCGTCCTCTATATCCATCACCTCGTAGCAGATATCGTCGGCAGCCTCCACTATATACACCAGCGGATGGCGGGCATAGCGCACTGCGCCGACAGGAGCCTCCATCCGCAGCATGCCTAAGGTGTCGGCCACGCGGATGAATGTGTCGCGCTCCGATGTGAAGAAGCCGAACTTGCCCTTCTCTCCTGCCAGCGACGAATCATAGGGATATTTCACGATTGAGGCCAGCATGGAATAGGTCATGGCGAATCCGCCCGGACGGCGGCCGTTGAACTGATGCGTGAGCAGCCGGAACGCGTTGGCGTTGCCCTCGAAGTTGGTCAGGTCGAGCCACTGAGCCTCGGTAAGACGGTCTTTGAGACCGCGGCCGGCGCCTTCGCTGAAGAATGTGGATATGGCCTTCTCGCCCGAGTGTCCGAAAGGCGGATTCCCCAGGTCATGGGCCAGACAGCCCGCGGCCACTATGTCGCCGATATGCTCCAGTATCCCGTGCCATGGCTCGGCGGCGTATTTGTCCATCAGCACAGAGGCCACGGTGTCGGCCAGGCTCTTGCCCACACAGGCCACCTCCATGGAGTGGGTGAGGCGGTTGTGCACGAAGACGCTCCCGGGCAGCGGGAACACCTGTGTCTTATTCTGAAGCCGCCTGAACGGCGACGAGAACACCAGCCGGTCGTAGTCGCGGCGGAAATCGGTGCGCACCCGGTTTTTCTTCGGGTCGTGATAATGCTCAAGCCCGAAACGCTTGTCGTTGATCAGTTCCTGCCATTTCATATGCAAAGTTAAGTATTTTTCGGCTAATCTTTTTGCAAACTCACGATAAAACAGTAAATTTGCGAAAAACTGACAACATCATGATCAAATACAACAGAATACTGCTGAAGCTCAGCGGCGAATCCCTGATGGGAGAGCAACACTACGGCATAGACACCACGCGTCTGAGCCAGTATGCCGACCAGATCTATGAAATAGCCTCCAAAGGTGTGCAGGTGGCCATCGTGATTGGCGGCGGCAACATCTTCCGCGGCCTCCAGGGCGCGGCCAAAGGCTTCGACCGCGTCAAGGGCGACCAGATGGGAATGCTCGCCACCGTGATCAACTCCCTGGCTCTCAGCTCCGCCCTCCAGGCCATCGGACAGCCCGCCCGAGTATTCACCGCCCTGAACATGTACCCCATCGGCGAATACTACAGCAAGTGGAAAGCCATCGAAGCCATGGACCGCGGCGAGATAGCCATCATTGCCGGAGGCACCGGCAATCCGTTCTTCACCACCGACACCGGAGCCGCACTCCGCGCGGTAGAGGTCGAAGCCGACGTGATGCTCAAAGGCACCCGCGTGGACGGCATCTATACCGCCGACCCGGAGAAAGATCCCACAGCCACCAAATTCGACAAGATAACATACGACGAGGTCTACGACCGCGGCCTCAAGGTGATGGATCTCACCGCCACCGCCCTCTGCAAGGAAAACGAAATGCCAATCCTCGTATTCGACATGGACACCTCCGGCAATCTTGCAAAGGTGATAGCCGGAGAGCAGATCGGCACCCTCGTATATTAAAGAATCATCAAATAATACCATACTGACATGACCGACCCCAAAACTTACCTCGATCCCGCGGAAGAGAAGATGGAACTCGCCGTGGCATACCTCGACGAAGCTCTCGCGCACATCCGCGCAGGCAAAGCCAACCCGAAAATCCTCGACGGCATCCGTGTGGACTACTATGGCAGCCAGGCTCCCATATCCAATGTGGCCAATGTGGCCGTGCCCGACGCACGCACCATCACCATCACCCCGTGGGAGAAATCAATGTTCAAGGAAATCGAAAAGGCCATCATCAACTCAGCCCTCGGCATCACGCCCGAAAACAACGGCGAAGTGATCCGCATCTCCATCCCGCCCCTCACCGAAGACCGTCGCAAACAGCTCGTGAAGCAGTCGAAAGCCGAAGCCGAGACAGCCAAGGTGAGTGTGCGCAACGCCCGCCGCGATGCCATCGAAGGCCTCAAGAAAGCTATCAAACATGGCATGCCCGAGGATGTCGAGAAAGATGCCGAAGCCACCGCACAGAAGCTCCACGACAAATACCTCAAGAAAATCGACGACCTTTTCGCCGCCAAGGAGAAGGAAATCCTCACCGTCTGAAGACAAACAACGGATTCAACGGATAAATACAGATAAAAAATAATCCGTATATCTCCGTCTTATCCGTTCAATCTGTTGTTGTCCTTATTTCCCTCCGGCTATACCTGTTGTCTGTCACTTTGATGCCGCGAAGCGGCGACACTGCATATAACCGCCGGCTTCTGCCGCGCGGCGGCCACCACTCTCCCATGGCATGTCGCGAAGCGACTACACATCTCTTTCCGGCCAAGGTGAAGTCGCCTCGCGACTTATCTTTCAGGACGTTATACTGATCCGCGCGGCTAAAGCCGGCGGTTATAGATTGTAAAGTCGCTCCGCGACAATTCCCATCCGTTCCATCCATTGTCGCCATCAAGATGCGCGCCGGCAGGTGCGCCCGGATATATAGCCCCCGGGTGAGCGAAGCGCTACCCGGGGTATGCGGAGAGGTCGCCCATCTTGGTATCGGAGCGCCGCGCAGCAGAGCGTTCTCCCCGCATCACGCCGTCAACGCAAACAAACAACGGATTCAACAGAGGAAACAACAACGGATTAAACGGATTTTACGAATTATTTTTTATCCGTAGGTATCAGTCGTATCCGTTACATCCGTTGTTGTTTTTCTCAGTCTATCCCTGTTGTCTGTCACTTTGATGCCGCTCCGCGACACCTTTCATACGTTCATCCCGCTATTTTTTTGATGATTCCATATTGAAAAACTTTACTTGTTTTTATTCGCAATTCAAATATTATTAGTATTTTTGCGCACGGAATAGACACAGTCTGTTCCCTAACATAGTCAATAAGAGACGTTATGTCTTCACCTTGTTTGAGAAAAGCGTAGGAAACTTACCTCAATGTATGCAAGGGAAGTGCGTAGCTGTCTCCACGTCCATATGGCGTGGAGCCGTTATCCCCACATCCGCATACAAAGGTTCTCCTACCACCTTCTCAATAAGGCGTGGCATAGCAGCTCACGCCTCTTTTTTTTGTGTAATTTCCAATAGGGCTGCCTGGGTTATAAAATATCATGATCTCCTCAATGAATACCTAATTCTACCAACCGCTCTCACCTCTATGCCACAATCATCCATCGTGGCCTGATTCTATTGAAAAAACCAAAACGCTGATGAAATCACTAACAAATTATGAATGAAAAATACCAATCAATTATGAAAAGACTCTATCAAGCCCGATCAGTATGCCTGCTGCTGGCAATGCTGTTCGCCTTCTCCTGGGCGGGAGCGCAGATATCGGCCACATCCATTGTGCCCGGCACAATGTCGGACGGTCAGTTTGTCGCGCTTGACGCCAGCCTGTATTCTCAGGATGGAGGCACCACTGTGCTCACCTTATCCCAACCTACTGATCTTGCATTCGAGATTGCTGCCCTGGATTGGGAGGGGAAAATATCGTCATATGTATATAAATTCCAGAACAAGCACAATCCCACCGACGCTCTTTCTAATGCAGGTGACTCTTATTCTGCCACTGATCCCTCCCAGTGGGGCAACTATGTATTGACACTGCCTGCCGGAGTCTTTGAAATCACAGCCTCAAAGGAAAGCCAATATTATGACATCAATATTGTCACCATCACCCGCATCGAGATTGGAGATTGCTACTTCTATGAGCTCGACGGCGTGGAGGTGCCCATGACCCTTGAGACCGACGGCACCTGGACAGCCACCCTCCAGGAAGTGATTGGCACCCAGAAGAAAAACCCCGACCTCTCAGTGACCAAGCTCCGTCTGGTGAAGGCAAAGTGCAACATGTCCAAAGAGAGCCATCCTATCGTCAGCCGCGAATACCTCATGCCCGCCGAGGCCACCACTGACATTGTGATTCCGGCAACAACGTTAGAAAAAGACGGCGACAACAAAACCTGGTCATACGCCACAGCCCCCGACCATAATGTGATCACCTTCGAGGCCCCACGCTTAGCCATCAAAGTCACCATCGACCCAAGCCCCGAGGCACAGGCATTCACATTCACCTGTCTGGAATACAAGGCGTTCCCACGCTACATCATGCCCAATGCCCCCGAAGGCACCCATCTACGCGACGACTTCACCCGCATCCCCAACGATGTGACCAAGGAGGAATACGTGCGCTATAATGCCGGAGCCACCATTGACTTCACCGTCCTGCTCTCCGACGGCCAAGGCCAGGAGCTCTCCTACGCCCCCGCCGCTGATGCCAAGCTGGTACCCGGTGCCAGAATCATCCTCGTGCAGGACGGACAGGGCAAAGTCACTGTAGGCCGCAGCGCCAAATACCGCCTGGCCTACAGCCTCGACGCCGACAATAACATAGTGGTCTCCGCCGCCGACACCGAGGACGTGATCGAAGCCCTCGAGGTGTGGATGTCAAGAAATGATAATAACATGCACCGTGCGCTTCCGCTCAAATTTGACCCGGAGACGAAACACTTTGTGGGAGCCGTATTCAATGATAACTGCTGGCGGTTTACATTCCGCGATGCCAAGAGCCAGTTCGAGTCTTACAAACGTGTGCCTGACATTGATGGTACAAATCACACTGGAAATGACCCCGTGCGCACGTTCAATTTCATGCGCGCTGCTGATGCGCCAGGTCACGACGGAGACAGCAATACGAACGGTTATTATCCAGAGGATAAAGACGGAAATAGAGAATACGAGAAAAAAGGAATTTGGTATATTTTCGATGCTGTTGAGCAACCCGACGGCAACCTGTTTGTACGATGGGAGCCTTCCTTTGCCGACACCGTGCCCGCCAACGCCATCCATGATCCATACTACCTGATTGTCACCAAGGAGGACGGCACGGAGGCCGAGCCTATCCCCATGGCATACAGTGGCTCGTATTACGTCAGACATCAGACAGCGCCCGGCGAAAAGTACCACTTCCGCGGAATCACCACTTCGATTCTCGACGGTAAGCCATACGTGATAAACCAGTATACGAATACGGCTACCCTGCCTATTCCCCAGTCAGGCAATGGCTGGGACATATATCACTGCGGTGGAAACATAAGATACACAATGGGATACCTCGGTACGTCTGAAAAATATATCCAGTCTTGCCCTGTCAACAATAACGGCGAACGTGATGAAAATGGCAAATACCACGAATATATGTTCAACTGGTATTTTTACACTTATAATGAACACTCAGGCAATCGCCGCGCTATGACCTTTGACCTTGATATCAGCACCAATCCCGACCCAGTCCTCAATGTATGCACAGATCATGGCCAGAGCCATAAACTTATCTACAACCACCTCCGCTATAAATGCGAGACCGCCATACATCTTAAAGCCGGAGAGAAAGTATGGGTGACTGAGCTTGACAGCGACGGAGGCGAAACCTCCCACTATTGGGGGGCCGGGGAATCCGATATAAAATTCACACCCAACCCGGGTACAAATATCAAGCTCAACGACCCTGACCTGTTCAACCCTGAAATATTCAAGGTGTACCCACTCAGCGCCGACGAGCCTAAAAGTGTGTTCGAGGCTCCCGAGGAAGACGACTACTATGTAGCCGTGAGCGTAAACCTCAACGACCCCTCAGACAAGGTGATCAAGTTCACCCGCGCCGGCTACCCAGAATATCTTTACATTATATTTAAAGATAGCCAACCGGTTGAGTCCAATTTCGCCAGCGAAGTGGTGCGCATACCCATGGGCGATGCCGGGCATTACGATACCACCAACGCTGTTCTGCTCAAATACGACCCGGAAGCAGAAAATCAGGAAGAGATGACTCCCGGCTACGTTGTGACCTCCAACACTGACCGCCTTGATGCCGAGGGCAATCTCACACTCTACAACGGCGAAAGATTTATCATTACCAACGAGACAGACCTTAGCAAAGTCGCATACAAATTCTCAGACATCAGCGTTGAAAAGGAAAAGACGGGGCTGGCATGGGGTAAAATATACCCTCTATACGGAGATGCCACCGCGAATACAGTATTCCGCCCTGGCAAAAACGTGCGTTTGTACTGTAGCAACATGAGATTCAAAGAAAGAGATGCGGTACTTGATGAGAGTGGCACACCAATTGATAAAGATCAGTTCGTCACTACAGATGGCGACGATGGCGAGGTTTATATCGACCGCCACTCATACGTGTTCTCCATCGACCTCACATCTACCACTGACCCCACGTATTCATGGGGCGAACGTATAAATTATACTGGTGTTGATTATGCTCTTTTCGGCGAATATGCCACAAAGCATGGTGAAGACGAAACCGGTGGTGGACAAAAATGTATACCATTCATCTATCATCCGCAGACCGGCCTCTACACCCTCTCGCTCGAGGACTTCTATGGCGGTTTCCAGATCAACAGCGTTTCCAACTATGAGGAAGGATACTCTTACACAGCTCTTTCCGGCCATGGTGATATCATCGACACATCATTACCATTCCCCCTCTTTAACAACAACGACCTTGATGGCAATCCTATCGGCGGAGATAATCTCCGTGGCAGCAATTATATAGCCATCACCGACCCCGCGAATGCCATCGGATGTGTTGTCAGCGAAATTGGTGACTACGGCGGCCGCGATATGAATGTCTACGCCAACGTCACATTCGTGTTCGATCCACAGAGCCACCGCCTGTGGGTGAACACACGCGTCAACGAGCCTGACAACAAGGACATCGACCCCGGCAAGAAAGAGGACTTCCCGATGTACATGGTGTTTGTCCGCACCCGCGACGACAGCGATGCCATCGGAGACCAGTACCGCTCATGGCGCGAATGGGCCAAAGAGAACGGCTCCGAGGACATGAAGGCCCTGTTCGGCAACGGAGTTCAGACATCGGAAGACTTCGAAAAAAATCTCACAACCATAACCGAAGCGGAAAATCTGACACCCGAAGAAGCCGACAAGAGAGGTATCGAACTCGCCGAGCAGGAATTCAACGCTCTCAGCGATGCCAATAAGCTCCTCGTGGCTGATGCCAAGATCGACTTCTTCAACAAGTACTTCGAGATCGCCGGCTACCGCCAGATGGTGCCTGTGGTAGGCAACTCCATGCATTTCCTATCCGGTGTATGGGATGCCGATGAAACGGGCACTCCGGGCAACGGCTGGATCGACACCCGGTGCACCAACGTGGCCGACGGCACTACCGAGACCGACTTCAACTCCCCCATCGACCACTCTGAGCGCAAGACCCTCTCCGGCCTCCGCTACCAGATGTACCTCACCGACGCATCGGAATGCAAAGGCACTGGCAAGGATTCCGACTGGGAGCTCCACAACATCATCGGTTACTTCTTCGGCGAGAAAGAGCCTGCCAAGGGCGAGGAGCTGCTCACATACATGTCGCGTACGGTATGCTACGGCAACGACCCCGACGACTACAACCGCACACTGCGCCTGGGCCGCTCATATCTCGAGCCTGATGATCAAGGCACACACGATGTGATCCGAATCGACCGCCGAAGCGTGGGCGGACGCCGCGCAACCCTCTTCGCCGACGGCCAGCTGGCCAACACCGAGGAGACATCAATGTCGCGCAACGATTTCGCATCTGCCATCGACCTGCGTAAGCCAGAAGGAAAAATCAAGATGGTGAACCAGATCAGCGCCTTCACATTCTTCGTGATGAAGGTGATGCACAATTCCCGCATCTTCGCCGAGCTGGATGTCAGCACAGCCAACAAATGGAGCAAGGTATACCGCCAGGACGACAGAATGTACCTCGTGTTCAACGACCTTGACCGTGCCAAGACCGAAGACACCCAGACGGCATACAAGGTATACGAAAACACCCAGCCACGATACCTGAGCCTGGAGACAGTGAAGAAAGGCGAAGACCTCAACCGCATCGTGGCTCCCACCGAAAACCTGCCCTACAACTATGTGATGAAGCCCATGACGGATGCCGAGCTCACCGACGCCGCCAACCGCCCCAACCAGCGCGACGCCAAGGATAAATATGCCGGCGACGGTTTCTTCCGCTTCTCCAAGAATAAGGACTTGAATGATGACAAATCTTACTTCATCATCTCGCGCAAGGCTTTCGACGACCGTGGCGAGGAGTTTGACATGCACCGCGTGGTCACCCACTCATACAACTGGCTGCCCCTCGTCCATGGATCAACAACCGACGACACCCGCTTGATCAAATGGGAGGATTTCCAGGAGAAAAAGGACAATAACGAAATCTGGTGGGAGCCAACTCCCGGAGCTGTCCTCTCGGCGCCCCTGCAGATCAACCGCACCGGATACATCAACTTCTTCTCCAAGGAATTCCTTGAAAAGCAGGAATCCGGATATAAACCCGGCAACAATCCCGCCAGTGTAAAGGCTTATGCCGAAAGCGAAAGCACCACCCCGACGAGCGACACCGGATTCCTCCCCACCAACGACGCCGCCGCCAATGTGATCAACGACGAAATCAACGACCTCTATGTGGAGTCAGCCACCACAGACAAGACCAACACCGACGGCAGCTTCGTATACCGCGCACACGTCGTGCTCAAAGGCGGCAGGACCCCGGTGGTCAACATAGACCCCAATGCCAAGGGCGGCGCCGGATACACCATCTCCTATACAGGCCCTGTGGCCAAGAATGACATGATTTATCTCGAGCGCGCCCAGATCGAGCACATCTACACCGGCGTGGAGGACATCACCGTCGACACCCCCGCAGGCCCGGCTGAGTTCACAGCCGTGGTAAGCGTGGATGGCCGTAGGCTCACCGTCAGCGGTGCATCGCAGATCAGCGTATTCACCGTATCCGGCATGGCTCTGGCCACAGGCGTGAGCGAATTCTCCCGCACCGTCGAGCCCGGCGTATACATCATCGTAGCCGACGGAGCCACCGCCAAGGTGCTCGTGCGCTGATTGGCAATCAAAAAAAGCACGTAAAAACAGAAAAACCCTTTATCAATTATAAAAAATAAGCATTTGAGATGGCCGGCCCGCGAGGGTCGGCCATTCCTTTTCAAGATGCGCGCCGGAGGTGCGCTGGAAGATATAGCCTACGCAACATAAAAAACAACGGATTCCACAGAGGAAACAACAACGGATTAAACGGATTTTACGGATTATTTTTTATCCGTAGATATCAGTCGTCTCCGTTCAATCCGTTGTCGCCATCAAGATGCGCGCCGGCAGGTGCGCTGGGAGATATAGCCTCCGTCAACATAAAAAACAACGGAT
>X363_Desmarests_Spiny_Pocket_Mouse__coassemble_907_pt1 | contig 13526 bp, 9 predicted proteins | sample X363_Desmarests_Spiny_Pocket_Mouse__metabat2_high_PE_013 | metagenome-assembled genome bin X363_Desmarests_Spiny_Pocket_Mouse
GGAATCAGCCCTTATTTTATCTCCGCTCAAAAATTTTTAGCGGACAGTAATAATTTCGATTACTCTTTTTATTTGAGGTTGTTTAACAAGTTTGCTTGTGATGGTGTGTTATTTGCTAATTTCTTCTAATCCGTCGGTCACGTAGCTCGCTACGCTCCCTCCTCTGTTATAAGAAATTATCTAAATATCACACCACTTCTCTTTTCACATTTCTTTTTAAACAACCTCTTAGATAATGTTATTATAATGGGGATGAAAAGACATACTTCAAGAGGTTATTTTAACTGACATCTTCAGATAGTACCATGCATGATTCATGCGCGTGAGACATCTCATGGCCGGCAAGCAAACTGAATCAGCTACGTGGTCAGTGGACACGGCGGTAGTCAAGCGGTGTGAAGCCGGTGCTTTTCCTGAATGTGCGTATGAAATACGAATAGTCGCAGAAGCCCAGACTGTAAGCCAGTTCTTTCACCGGGATGCATGTGGACAGCAGCAGCAACTGTGCCCGCTCGATCTTTTTCTGATTTATATACTTGATCGGTGTGGTGCCGGTCTCTTTCTTGAAAAGGCGCAGGAAGTGATTTTTTGAGAGATAGACCTTCCCGGCCAGATCTTCGACAGTAAAATTTTTGTCAAGGCCACCCAGTATTATTTCTATCGCGGCCCGTATTCTTTCATCACGCGCCACCACGTTGGGCACGGCATTGGATACAAATCTTGATATAATCTGATACAGTATGCCTCGCGATTCAATACGCAGCCCTATGGAGCGCTGTTTGTTGCGGTGTATGCTGTCGTGGAGTGATTGTTTGTTGTCGTATGTTGTAGGGTTGGAGTGAGGCACCTCCATCGACGGATTCAGGTCTGACACGCGGCGTATCAGCGCTGCATCAGCTTCAGTAGCCTCAATCTCAAACGGGAACCGGAATTTCAGCATCAGACTGTCAAGCGGGTAATTGTCTTCGTATATATGAAGATAGTATAAAGAAAAGTCACCCTCACACGAGTAGCTGTGCAATACGAATGCCGGTATCATATACATATGTCCGGAAGATAAATCAAATGTACCATCGGGCATGATTACTCTCGCACTGCCATCCGTCACATAAAAGATCCTTGTAAAGGGGCTGGACACATGTTTCCAGTTCCAGTCGCTATGATGAGTGGCATGACCCACATTGAGCAGCAATGGATGAAAATTATCTATTGATTCCAAAGATATTACACTGTCGGCATTCATGGCATGGAGATTTATCCACTGCAAATATAAGAAATTTTTTCCGTAATTGGCTTGCCGGGGCATAAATCGTCATGCAAATGCTGATTTTACGCCGTGACATGGACACATATGATGATATTATCCTATAATATGACGGGATTGTATGACCGCATTACCGAAACATGCAGTAATTTTGCCGATGTCACCAATAAAATGAATCACATGACTACCGGAAAGACATCTTTGCTCTCTTTTGCATTAAGCGCAGCCGTGCTCACTGGCTGCGGGGAATCTGACAAGGAATCACTATCCACAGTATCGCCTGACGGCGATATCAAGGTGAGCCTGCTCGCATCGTCCGACTCATGCTTGCAGCCCTCACTCTCTTGCCATTTCCACGACAAGACCGTAATTGACCATATTGCCATCGGGCTACGTACCGCAGGAGCAGACTTCACCGCACTGCGCCTGGTGGATGCCACAGATGCATCGCCAATCACCGAAGATTACACAATGCTCACCGGAAAACGCAGCCACTGTGTGAATCATGGTCGCCAACGCACATATAAATTCGTGAATCAAGCCATGGATTCCCTGTACCTCACATTGCGGGTATTCGATGATGGCTTGGCATTCCGATATGAACTGCCTAATGCCTCTGCAAACGACTCAATAACCGAAGAGGCCACAACATACAGCATAAAAAACGGGGTCAACCGTTGGGCAAGCCCTTACGATCTCAGCTACGAACGGTTTTATGAGGCTCACTCCGGCGGAGAGCCTTCACAATGGGGAGAGAGTAACCGATGGAGCTACCCGATGCTGGCAGAGCCTGCCGATTCCGTATTCATGCTCATCACTGAGGCAGGAATGAAGCGCGGGCATTGTGCATCATGGCTCGACAATTCGGCCAATGCCGACGAATACCGCGTGACTCCGGCCGATCCTCGTCAGGGTTGCACCGATGGCTGGCAGTCTCCCTGGCGTGTAATCATAATGGGCACTCTTGCCGATGTGGTGGAGTCCACTCTGGTGACAGACGTATCCGAGCCATCGCAGGTGCAGGACACATCATGGATCTCTCCAGGCACCGCCTCATGGATATACTGGGCATACAATCATGGATCCAAGGATTACAAGACTGTGACTGAATACATTGACCTTGCAGCTGAGATGGGCTGGCCATACGTGCTCATCGACTGGGAATGGAGCGAGATGACCAATGGCGGAGACATTGACGATGCCATAGCATATGCCCGTGCCAAAGGAGTGAAGCCACTGCTTTGGTACAATTCGAGCACTGCGTGGCTCGACCCTACGCCCCTCTACCGTCTGAACGAAAAGGTCAACCGTGACAACGAATACAAGATGTTGCACGACAAGGGGGTGGCCGGTGTGAAAATAGATTTCTTCGACGGCGACTATAGCCGCACCATCGACTATTATATCGATCTTCTTGAGGATGCCGTGGCGCAACAGCAGCTCGTCACCTTCCATGGCGCAACCATACCGCGCGGATGGCAACGCACCTATCCGCACATGATGACCGTGGAGGGTGTGCTCGGTGCCGAATGGTACAACAATGATTCATTCCTGACCCCGGCTGCGGCGCGCCACAACGCCACACTGCCGTTCACACGCAATGTGGTGGGTCCGATGGACTACACACCGGGCACTTTCACCGACTCGCAGCATCCACACATCACCAGTCACGGCCACGAACTCGCACTCTACTACCTGTTTGAATCCGCCATACAGCACATGCCTGACCGTCCGGCGGCATACCGGGCACTCCCTGATGCCGCGAAAGCGCTCCTCAGGACTCTGCCCACGACGTGGACAGACACACGCCTGCTCTCAGGCTATCCTGGACGCGACGTGGTGATGGCCCGCAACAGTGGTGGCAAGTGGTATGTGGCCGGTATCAACGGCGAGGACTCGCCCAAGACCATCAGCGTGGATCTGAGCCAGCTGCACAGCGATGCCAAGACCATGACTGTGATATCCGACGGCCAGACACAGACAGAATTCAGCATACGTGAGAATATCCCTGTGGAAGACAGCATAAACATCCCTTGTCTGCCCCGCGGCGGATTCGTAATATCCCTTTGATTTTTATGTCCAATACATTCCGAATAATATTTTCAGCCACAATACTGTGCTGCGCGTCAGTGGCAGCAGCATCAGAGCCTGTGGTGATCAACCGCCAAGGCGGCAACATCACGCTGATACCGATGGCACGGAATGCCATCCGGGTGAAAGTGGCCGGTCCATGCGGGACTGAGCCTTATGACCTCATATATGAAGGCCGCGGCGAAGATGTGGATTTCACCGTGACCCGCACACACGGCAACCTCGTGGCATCACTCCCCGAGATTACTGCGAAATACGATGCGCACGCTGACGCGCTCACATTCACCGACGGTAATGGCAAAATAATTCTTCAGGAACAGGCCTTTGGCCGCACCATTGAGCCATCCACCGTGCAGGATGAGTCCACTACGATAGCAGGACAGCGCTTCCTGTCGCCTGCGGATGAACACATCTACGGTCTTGGACAATTCCAGGACGGATATGTAGATGTAAAAGGACTGTCAAGAAGGCTCACACAGGTGAACACGCAGATAGCCCTTCCTATGATCCTGTCGAACAAGGGATACGCGCTGCTATGGAACAACTACGGACTCACCGACTTCAATCCGGCCACCGACTCTGTCGCCCTGCTGCCGGCAGGCGCATCAGGCGATGCTGTGACAGTGGATGTGACATCAACCACAGGCAACACCCGCGAAGTGCGAAAAGACAACACATTCGCAGCCGAAATCAACGTGCCGGAGAGCGGAAATTATTCATTTCTCCTGGATGTGGGACAGCGTATGGCGCGCAAACACAAGATCTCTGTCGACGGCAAGGTGATCCTTGATTTCAGCAACTTGTGGCTACCACCCACAGCCTCATTCATCATGCACCTTGACAAAGGGAAACACAATGTGATAGCCGAGGGAGAAGAGCACGACTCACCCACCCTGTACTGGAGCAAAACTGATGACGAGACGGAATTCCGCTCGCCTGTGTCGGCAGGAATCGACTACACCGTATTTGCCGGAAATGCCGACAAGGCGATAGCCACATACCGCAGTCTCACCGGAGCCGTCCCCATGATGCCATTGTGGGCGCTCGGCTACATACATTGCCGCGAACGCTACGACACGCAACACGAACTGCTTGAGAATGCAGCCGAATTCCGCCGCCGGGACATACCCATCGACGTGATAGTGCAGGACTGGCAGTATTGGGGCAAATACGGATGGAACGCCCTGCGTTTCGACGAAGAGAAATACCCCGATCCGAAACTGATGGTGGATTCCCTTCACCGGGAGAATATCCGCCTGATGATATCGGTGTGGTCGAAACTGGATGTCAATTCCGAAGTAGGCAAAAAGGCCCGGGAGATGGGATACCTGCTTCCAGGCAGCGAATGGGTGGATTTCTTCAATCCGGAAGCCGCACGGTTCTATTGGGAAAACTACAGCAGCCGCTTGTTGCAGCCTTATGGCATTGACGCATGGTGGCAGGACGCCACGGAGCCTGAGAACGACGATCTGCAAGGACGACGGCTCAATTCCGGAAGCATTCCGGGCGAGGTGCTCCGCAACGCATTCCCACTGTATGTAAACCGTACTGTATATCAAGGGCTGCGCGCCGATGCTCCCGGACGCCGCGCCATCATACTCACACGCAGCGCATTTCCGGGCATGCAGCGTTACGCCACAGCCACATGGAGCGGCGATGTCGGACACGACTGGGCCACGCTGCGCCGTCAGATTGCCGGCGGTCTGGGACAGATGGCCGCAGGCTTGCCCTGGTGGACATATGATGCCGGCGGTTTCTTCCGACCCTCAGACCAGTATGAAAACAAAGAATACCATGAGATATTCCTGCGTTGGCTACAGACTGCCACATTTCTGCCTCTGATGCGTGTGCATGGCTACATGAGCGACACCGAGCCATGGCGCTATGGCCCGGAGACAGACACCATATCACGGAAATACATCGGACTGCGCTACAGGCTTCTGCCATACATATATTCCAACGCGGCACGGGTGAGCAGCGAGGGCTATACACTAATGCGCCCTCTGGTCATGGACTTTCCCGCCGACGAGGAAGCGCTCAGGCAGAAATATCAGTATATGTTCGGCCCGTCTATCCTTGTCTCGCCGATAGTCGAGCCCGGGGTCTCACAATGGACCACATACCTCCCCGGCGGCACTGACTGGTATGATTTCCGAGATGGCAGGAGGTATTCCGGCGGGAAAGAAGTCACCACATCCGAATCCATATCCACCATCCCTGTATTCGTGAGAGCAGGATCGATATTGCCTCTGGGAGCGTCACGACAATATACATCTGAGAATCCTGACGCACCCACCGACATAATTGTATACCCCGGCGGCGACGCATCGTTCACGCTTTACGAGGATGAAGGGGACAACTATAATTATGAGCATGGCGCATTCTCAACCGTAACTTTCACTTGGGATGAAGGCTCCCGCACGCTCAGCATCGGCGACCGCCGCGGCAGCTATCAAGGCATGCCTGCCACACGCGTGTTCAATATCACCGCAATAGATGGCGACAGTATCAACATTAAATATGACGGAAATCCCGTAAAAATGAAATTATGATCAGAATTACAGCGACAGCTGCATTTACAGCAATACTAATTCCCACACTGGCTCAACAGCCACATGACTGGGAAAATTCGGAAGTGATCGGCATCAACAAAGAGCACTACCACACCACCCTGGGGCTTCCATCCGAGGAACGATGGATCCCGCTTGACGGCATGTGGAAATTCCATTGGTCGCCCAATCCCCAGGAGCGTCCTGCCGATTTCCACATGACCGATTACGATGCCTCTGGATGGGACAGCATCATGGTGCCGGGCAACTGGCAGATGCAAGGCTACGGCATACCGATATACACCAACCAGACATATCCGTTCAAGCCCGATGCGCCATACGTCACCCACGAGCCCCCACGCGATTTTTTCAGTTACGAAAACCGGAATCCCGTAGGCTCCTACCTGACCTCATTCGAAATATCTCAGGTAGAAAGGGGCAAACGGTACTTTTTGCACTTCGACGGAGTGAAATCCGCCATGTATGTCTGGATTAACGGCCATCGCGCCGGATATAGCCAGAACTCAATGTCACCTGCCGAATTCGATATCACCGACTATGTGATTGACGGCACCAACAATCTGGCGGCAGAGGTATACAGATGGAGCGACGGCAGCTATCTCGAGGATCAGGACATGTGGCGTCTGAGCGGCATATTCCGATCCGTGAGTCTGCGTGTGCGCCCCGACATATACATTACCGACTATTTCATAAAAGCCGAGCCTGCGACAGATTTCTCCCGGGCGGATATCACGGTGGATCTGACTGTTGAAAACCGCTCAGGACGCATGGCCAAAGGCTTGACGGCGCAGTTCAAGTGCCTCGGCCGAACGGTGTCGGCCAAAGTTCCTCCGATGGCTCCTGGATCCAATGCTGTTGTCTCAGTCTCCGACATTATTGACAGTCCGGAACTGTGGTCGGCGGAATCGCCAAATCTATATGAAGCGGACATAAACCTGTATTCAGGGAAAAAACTGTTGGAAACATTCCATACACATTTCGGAGTGCGCAAGGCCGAGGTAAGGGGTCAAGTATTGTATCTCAACGGCAAGCCTTTAAAGGTCAAGGGAGTCAACCGTCACGAACATCACCCCCGCACAGGACGCCATGTCGACCACCGTACCATCGTGGAGGATCTGCGGCTGATGAAACAGGCCAATATAAATATGGTGCGAACATCACATTATCCGAACACCCCCATATTTTATGAACTTTGCGACCGCATGGGTATGCTGGTAATGGACGAAGCCAACAATGAGAGCCACGGATTCGGTATCGGAAATACTCTTCTGGGCAATGACCCCGCCTGGGCCAAGGCACACGTCGACCGTGCCGTGTCGCTGGTGATGCGCGACCGCAACCATCCGTCAGTAGTGATATGGAGCCTCGGCAATGAAGCCGCCTCCGGCGCTAATGTCGCGCTGATGGCCGATACAGTACGTGCGCTTGATCCCACCCGGATAGTATATTATGATTCAGACAGAAGCGTGTCTGACATATATGACGAAGGATACCTCACACCGCAGAAATTGAAAGATTTGGCCGCAAAAGTTGACGACCGGCCTGTGATGATGCGCGAATACGGCCACGCCATGGGCAATTCGATGGGCAACCTACGTGATTACTGGGATGTGATAAATGCTGACTCAAGCATTGCCGGGGCCATGATATGGGATTGGGTGGATCAAGGCATAGCCAAGAAGACCGATGGCTCTCGCCAGAAGTATCCGGCAGATCCGGCCCGGCTGTCGCTTGCCGATGATGAATTCTGGGCCTACGGCGGCGACTTCGGTGACAAACCTACTGACGCGAATTTCTGCCTCAACGGCCTCGTCGCTCCGGATCGCACTCCGCACCCTCACTACTTCGAGGTAAAAAAAGTATATCAAAACATCGATTTCGCCCTTGAGAACGACACTACTGTGATAGTGAGGAACAACTATGCCTTCACTCCGGCCGACAGCTTCCTTTACACTTACGAGACATTGGTCGACGGAATTGTTTCCGACACCGGAAGTCTGGCTCTCGCCGACGACATCCTGCGCCTGCCGCAAATAGCGCAACATGATGGCGAGATATGCCTGAATGTATATGCCCGCCTCAGAGAAGACACATCCTGGGCTCCGAAAGGCTATGCTGTGGCATCGGAGCAATTTGTTATAAGATCTGCGTCGGCCGCACCCCAGGCAGCTATACCAGGTGCGGTGTACAGGCCATTGACCACTGGAGTTTTAGTCAATGCCGGCCCCAATGTGTTCGAAGTTGACTCACTGGGGGACATAGTATCCTGGACACATAATGGACGCACCGTCCTTACCTCGCCGATCAGACCCCACTTCTGGAAGACCCCCAACGACAATCAGAAACATAATGCATACACCCAGAGATTAGGTGCATGGAAAGATGCAGCCGCCAAACGAAAGAACATTGGCTTCTCGGCTACCCGGCTCAGCGACGGCCGCATACAGGTGTCATCCCTCAATACCCTTGACATGGGTGCCTCCCTGGAAAACACCTATATATTCTCAGGCGATGGCAGTGTTGAGGTACAAATGTCATACATGCCTGCCGACACAATTGAAGCGCTGATGCCAAAATTCGGCATGACAATGACATTGGATTCATCATACAATTATGTGGACTGGTACGGCCGCGGCCCCCATGAGAATTATCCCGACAGAAAAGAATCCGCATTCCTGGGCGCATATAAACTGCCGGTGAGCGAATTCGCCACCGATTACATCGCTCCGCAGGACAATGCCAACCGATGTGACACACGCCATGCGGCATTCACCGACAGCACAGGCAAATCAATAGATATCGTATCGCTCGACGGCGGATTCAATTTCCGCGCATGGCCTTATGATGAAACCGCACTTGAAAAAGCCGCGCACGCATGCGATTTGCCTGACCACGGCGACATCACGGTAAATATAGACAAAGAGATACATGGAGTAGGCGGAATAGACACCTGGGGAGCACATACGCTCGACAAATACACAGTGTCGCCCAACATCCCGCATACATTAAAATTCAAAATAAGCATTAATTAATGGAAAGCGTTGATTTTAAGGAAATGAACGACGGCTATATAATGAAGCCAACCCTCCGGCAGACAAAACGGTATTGCCAGACACTGCAATTGCGCGAGGATGACGAACTGATCAGACAATATATATCGGCACACAGCCGGGAACACCATTGGCCTGAGATAAGCGAGGGCATTAGACAGATCGGCATTATCGACATGCAGATCTTCATCCACGGCAACATACTGTTCATGATAGTTGATACCCCTCTGGATTTCAACTGGGACGAGGCATTCGCCCGTCTGGCCACGATGCCACGTCAGCAAGAATGGGAGGAATATGTAGGCAGATTCCAGAATGCCGCTCCCGGAGCCACATCTGACCAGAAGTGGCAGCTGATGCGCCGTATATTTCATATCTATGACTGACCTTACAGACATGAAACATAACATAGAATATCGTGAAATAGGCCGCACAGGCATGAAAGTGTCGGCCATAAGCCTGGGCGCATCATCGCTCGGCGGTGTATTCCACCCGCTCCGTGAAGAGCGTGGCATCGAGGCAGTAAAAACTGCCGTGGAATGTGGCATCAACTTCATTGATGTCTCCCCCTACTACGGACACTTCAAGGCCGAGACCGTGTTAGGGAAAGCACTCAGACAGATACCGCGTGACAAATATTACCTCTCCACCAAGGTGGGGCGCTATGGCATGGACGGAGTAAACACCTGGGACTATTCGGGGAAACGTGCGCAAGAAAGCGTGAAAGAAAGCATGGACCGCCTCAACGTGGACCACATCGACCTGATAAATGTACACGACATAGAATTTGCCGACCTGGAACAAGTGTGCGCCGAGACTCTCCCCGCCCTTGTGGATCTGCGCCAGAAGGGAATAGTGGGTCATGTAGGCATAACCAACCTCACTCTCCGCCATTTCAAATACGTGATTGAACACGTGCCTGCCGGCACCGTAGAGAGTGTTCTGTCGTTCTGCCATTATACACTCAACGATGACTCCCTGGTGGATTATCTTGATTTCTTCGAACAGCACGGCATCGGCGTGATCAATGCGTCGCCATACTCCATGGGGCTGCTTACAGCCCGTGGCGTACCCGACTGGCATCCGGCTCCGGCGGCTCTCGTGCGGCTGGCAGGGCGCGCCGCTGATTTCTGCAGCCGCAAAGGCGTACCCATAGAAAAACTCGCCGTGCAGTATTCTGTATCAAATCCGCGCATAGCATCCACGCTTTTCAGCACCACTAATCCTGAAAATGTGCTGAAGACCATCGAATATGCCACATCCCCGGCCGACTGGGAACTGATTTCCGAGGTAAGGCATATCCTTGAGCCGGGATACCGCGACACATGGGTAAACTCATAATTAATTGACACCTTAAAAAATGAAAGCATTACAGATTATAAAAGACGGCGTAACGGCTGTCACCAATATCGACTGTCCGGAGCCAAAGGCTGGAGAAGTATTACTGAAAATCGGCTATGTCGGATTCTGCGGCTCAGATCTGAACACCTTCCGCGGCATGAATCCTCTGGTAAAGCTGCCTGTTATCCCCGGGCATGAGATCGGAGCCACAGTACAAGCTGTGGGAGCGGATGTCCCCTCCTCCATCAAGCCAGGCATGACGGCCACCGTGAATCCATACACAGCATGTGGTCACTGCCCTGCTTGCGGGAACATGCGTCCCAATGCATGCGAGCATAACGAAACAATGGGAGTGCAACGCGACGGTGCCATGCAGGAATATATCACCCTGCCATGGCAGAAAGTGATACCCTGCCCCGGGCTACCGCTGACAGATCTGGCCCTGGTGGAGCCGATGAGCGTTGGTTTCCACGCAGTGAGCCGTGGAGCCGTGACCGACAGCGATACAGTGATGGTGATTGGCTGCGGAATGATCGGCGTAGGAGCGATAGTCAGGGCAAACCTGCGCGGAGCTAATGTAATCGCCGTGGATGTTGACGACAACAAGCTGGCTCTGGCCAAGGAACTGGGCGCGGCGCACACGATCAACTCGCTTACCGATGATGTGCACCGGCAAGTGGCCGCCATCACGTGCGGTCGCGGATGCGATGTGGTGATCGAGGCCGTAGGACGTCCGCAGACCTATAATACCGCCATCAGCGAAGTTGCATTCACTGGCCGCGTGGTGTACATAGGCTATGCAAAAGAGCATGTATGCTTTGACACGTCATATTTCGTAAAAAAGGAACTTGACATACGTGGATCCCGCAATGCCATGCCTGCCGACTTCAAGGCCGTGATTAAATACCTGATGCGTGGCACTTGTCCCACCGGACGCCTGATTTCAGCTGTAGTGAAACCGGAGGATGCCCAGACCGCGCTTGAGAATTGGAGCAGCAATCCGGGAGACATATTCAGGATACTTGTTGAATTCTGACCATGAAAATCATAGACGCGCACACACATCTCTGGCTCAGGCAGGACACTGTAGTAGACGGCAAGGAGATCCGCACGACCAGCGGCGGACGTTCGATGTTCATGGGTGAAATACGCCAGATGCTGCCTCCATTCATGACCGACGGTGTGAATTCAGCGGAAAGGCTCATAGCCAACATGGACTACGCACAAGTGAGCGGCGCAGTGGTTACACAGGAATATATCGACGGCAATCAGGACGAATACCTGGCCGAAGTGCAGAAGCGCTTTTCGGGACGGCTGCTGTGCTGCGGACTGGTGGACATGCGCCGGCCCGAGTGGTTGAGCCATACCCGGAGGCTTATCGACAGCAGCGCATTCCGAATCCTGAAGATTCCTGCCCACAGGCTGGGCGCCACACGCCTTCTGACGGAAGATTCCATGATCATGTTCAAACACATGGAACGTAATGATGTGATCCTGTCGATCGACATGGCAGAAGGCACACGCCAGGTGAGCGAGATGGCAGAAATCATCGCCGAATGTCCACGCCTGAAAATAGCCATCGGACACTTCGGAATGGTGACGGTGCCGGGATGGACCGACCAGATACGGCTTGCCCGCAACGAGAACGTGTATATCGAATCCGGAGGCATCACATGGCTTTTCAACGACGAATTCTATCCTTTCCCGTCGGCGGTGAGAGCCATTCGTGAGGCGGCCGACCTGGTGGGCATGGAAAAACTGATGTGGGGATCCGACTATCCACGCACCATAGTGGCCATAACCTACAGGATGTCATACGACTTCGTGCTGAAATCCCCGGAGCTTTCCATGGAAGAAAAAGAACAATTCCTGGGCGGAAATGCGGCCAGCTTCTACGGATTCGGCCCATTGCCAGAGCTTCCGTACATAAAAAACATGTCAGAGTAATCCCCCTGTGAACACACTCGATGCCATATGTGTTATATTATAAAATACCCACATATATAAATAACTCATTTTCGTGACTATGAAATTTCTTACTGACGAAAAACTCCTGATTGTAGGCGCTGCCGGCATGATCGGATCAAACATGGCCCAGACTGCAATCATGATGGGACTCACTCCGAACATCTGTCTTTACGATCCCTATCTGCCCGCTCTTACCGGCGTGGCCGAAGAACTGCTGCAATGCGGCTTCGAGGGCGTGAACATCACCTATACCGATGATATAGCCACAGCATTCACCGGCGCGGCCTACATAGTGTCGTCCGGCGGTGCCGCGCGCAAAGCAGGCATGACACGCGAGGATCTGCTGAAAGGCAACGCTCTGATAGCCGAAGAATTCGGTAAAAACATCAAGAAATACTGCCCTGACGTGAAACACGTGGTGGTGGTGTTCAATCCTGCCGACATCACCGGGCTGATCACCTTGCTGTATTCCGGCCTGAAACCGTCGCAGGTCTCCACTCTGGCCGCCCTTGACAGCACTCGCCTGCGCAACGAACTGGCCAAATACTTCAAAATCGACCCCGACACCGTAGTGAACTCCCGCACTTATGGCGGACATGGCGAACAGATGGCGGTATTTGCCTCCACAACCGTTGTCAACGGCAAGAAACTCACTGAGATCATCGGCACGGAAGCGCTCCCGGCCGACGAATGGGACAAGATGAAGCAGCGCGTGATACAGGGCGGCAAAGCCATCATCGACCTGCGAGGCCGCTCTTCCTTCCAGAGCCCGGCATACCTCTCAATAGAAATGATCGCCGCGGCCATGGGTGGCCGTCCGTTCCGCTGGCCCGTGGGAACATATGTGGATAATGACAAATTCCATCACATAATGATGGCCATGGAGACCACCGTGGATAAGAACGGCGTGACCGTGCAGCCAGTATCAGGCACACCTGCCGAAGAAAAAGAACTGGAGAAGAGCTACAAACATCTGTGCGAACTGCGCGACAGCGTGATCGAAATGGGTGTGCTCCCGCCTATAGCCCAGTGGCACAGCCTCAACCCCAACATCAAGTAAGACCGTCCATTCTATCCGTATAACCCTTCTTCACCGTATCTGTTTCTGACATTTATCAAGTAAACAGATACGGTGTTTTTTTGCAGTTGGCACGCACTATTTTTTTACCTCGGATATTTTATTTATATTTGATGTAATACTGAGTTAATGGTATGACTACGAGGTTATTGTTGAGAATCCGC
>X363_Desmarests_Spiny_Pocket_Mouse__coassemble_917_pt1 | contig 13411 bp, 11 predicted proteins | sample X363_Desmarests_Spiny_Pocket_Mouse__metabat2_high_PE_013 | metagenome-assembled genome bin X363_Desmarests_Spiny_Pocket_Mouse
GGGGGTCAAATCTTCGCCGCCGCAAGGGGTCAAGCAGCAACGCCTTTTCCAGTCTACATTCAGTGAATGAAAGTAGAAGCACCCATCTGCGCCAAGCCGGAATACCCTATTATAGAGCTCAGTGTTACATGTGTCAACGACCCCGAAGCATGATATGTCGAAAATGCTTTCGTTTACCCAGTTGAGCAATTCCATTCCCTCGCAGTCATGACCTATCACGTGTGACACCACGCAATCACATTGCTGCCGGCCAATTAACTCTTTTGCTTCACTGAGCTTATCAGTTCGGAGTATTGTCGTTCCCTTACTTGAGACCATGGTCTCAATCATTCGGCCATCCTCATTCCGGGAACTATAAATGAGGAGGCGCCTTACACTCGGTGGGTCGGAGTTGTTCATAGGCAACAAATTTTAGTGATTAATATGTTTAGGGTAAAATTATGCTTCTATAAAACGTGTATCGCACGTGATAAGTTCACGATATTACACAACTTTTTCCAATTCTTTGGTGAGTGTCCCCAAATCGGCATCAGAATGTTACGTGATTTTAATGTGTTAAAAATGTTGTTTACAAAACACAGTGTTGTGGGAATCCGACACTTTTAACCATTCCTAATAAGTGTGAATCAGCCCTATATATCCTTGTAAATATCTGATATAAAGTAAAATGTAAAATTTTTAATTTTTGCGTGAACTTTTTCTTCGTTTATACATTGGGGAACGGCGTAACTCAAAACAACGACAGAATTATGGAAAAATTCTCCCTATTGAAAACTGAGTTCTTCCGCCGTCTTGAAGAGGGCATTGAGGAACAAATCAAGAGCCATTATGAGGATATGCGCTCCATCATGGTCAAATTCGCCCACGGCAATCTCAGCTGGCGCGATATTCACACCGGTCTCACCATCCTCATCTCAGAAGTTGAGGTTATCATCGAGGACGAAATCCCTGCCATTCTCAGAAAGTATGGCAAGCGAGTCCTCTCGATTGCCAAAGGCCTTCTCGCACAAATAGAGCTCATAACTGAAAAGGATATCATGCCAACCACTAAAACCGGCACTACCTCCGAACAGATTGAAGACACCGTCACCCTGACTGCCAAATATTCCGACGTGGTGGAAATCATCAATCTCATCATCGCCATGAAGATGCTCAACGGAGGCAATATCTCTAACGAGACCATCATCAACCGGATTCATTGGGCGTTCGGCATCAATCGCAAACCGGGCGACTACTACAATGTTCGCAAGTCTCTCAAAAAGCGCTGTCCGGAGGATGACGAGACTTTTGCCTACTTCCTCAGTGCTGGATTGAAGGTGCTAAATGCTGAATTAGCAGCATGATAGCAAACCAAGTGTAGTGTTTGTGTAGTGTTTTGAACCCAAAATCGGAGAAGCCGCCACTGAAAATCAGGCACTTGAAATTAATTTTCAAAAAAGAACACTACACTGTAGTATTAGTGTAGCGCCCACGAAAACAGCCTGCACTAACTTTGCAACCAGAAACCCAAACGACAGAATTATGAATATCGAAAATCCACCGGAGGGCAAGAACCCGATAATCTTCTTCCTCCGACGAATCGTAGAGCTCCTCACGGAGTTAGTCCTGAAAAAGAAAGAGAGGCCACTTTTGTATCGTGGCAGAGAGGTAATCCCAATTGATAAGGTATGCCGGGGCATCAACATCTCAGAACGCACGATGCGCCGCTACCGCAAGGAGAAAAAGATAAAGTACTACGTCAGCTTAGACGGACGGCTTATGTTTCTCCTTCCCGAACAGGTCGACGACTTCTTCGACGAACACTTCAGGCTGTCGACCGACCCAGAGATAGACAAGCACCCGCCAGGGTGACAGTATTAACCAAAATAATTTATATGGAACAAAACCCCAATGAAGAAGTGCTTATCGCACGCAACAACGAGACCGGCCAGGTCGGTGCCGTTGTAGGGCAGAATCCCGACGGATCTCCCCAGATGGCCGATGCAAAATCGGCAAAGCTCAGCGACCTCGTCAAATTCAGCAAAGGCGAGAACCCTCTGGAGGCATTCCTCTCCAACTTCATGCGTCAGGCAAAGAACCCTTCGCTCTTCGGCCTGTTCAAGCTCCCCGCTGACAACTACGAAGCGATGGCGGTGCCGATGGCTGACCTCCTCCAAGACCCCGTGGCCAACAAGGACATGCTCGACCAGTATAAAATCGATACAACTCCTCCGGCCCAGGGCGTAAGAAACACACCCATCGACCCCGACAAGGTGGACTGGAACAAGATTGAAAGCCAGTGGGGCATCACCCGCCAGCAGCTGGAAGAGTCCGGCGCACTGAAGCAAATGGTCTACAACCACAAATCTCCCGGTCTGTTCAAGGTAACGCCCACCTTCGACGGCGAGAAATTCGAGCTGGACGCGCGGCTCTCGTTCAAGCACAACCCCGACGGCAGCGTCACACTCTCGCCCCACTTCGTCAAGAAGGAACCGGCGCTCGACCAGAGCTACAAGGGCTACACCTTCACCGACGCCGACAAGGCGGAGCTCAAACGCACCGGCAACCTCGGCAAGGTTGTGGAACTCGCAGACCCCGCCACCGGTGAGATGAAGAAAAGCCTCGTCAGCATCGACCGTCTCACCAACGAGATCGAGAGCATCCCCGTCGACAAGGTCTTCATCAAGCAGAAGGTCGCCAACATCGAACTCTCGATGAAGGAAATCGGCATCCTGAAAAACGGCGGAACCATCCGCGAGCAGGAAATCGAACTCCCCAACGGAGCCAAGTTCAAGGCCGACCTTCAGTACAGTGTCTCCAAGGGCGACATCGTCTTCCTCTCGGAGCCTTACCGTCAGCAGAAGCAGGAGCAGGCCCAGCAGAACGGCGAGAAACAGTCCAATCAGAACTGGCTCGACGAAAACGGCAATCCTAAGCGACTCACCCAGTGGTGCAAGATTCCGCTCAGCGAACAGCAGCAGGCCGACTATCTCGCCGGAAAGAAGGTCCTCGTCGGAGAGGCCAAGGACAAGAAGGGCAACGACTGCACCATCTACTTCCAGTTCGACCCGAAGGCCGGACGCCCCGAGACAACCCGCGTCTATCCCGACCGCGACAAGGTGGTCGGCGTAGCCGAGGAAAGCAAAGCCCAGGTGGCCGTGAACAATGACGGCAAGACCCAGGAGGCCACCAAAGGCATCAAGGAACCCCTGAAGAAAGGTCAGGTCGAGCCCAAGAACGAGACCCAGAAGCAGGAAACCAAGAAAGCCAAGGGTCCCAAACTTTAAGGCCGTCAAACCCCAATCAAATTGAAATGTGACTGAGCCATTCGTCGCGTGCGCAAGCGACAATGTGGCAATATCCTCCTTCCCGGCACGGGGAGGTCGCGAACTCCCCTGTGCCTTTTCAAAACGACCATTAAACCCAACAAACCCTATTTATCCACCCCGTAATCAAGACTTTAATATGATTATCATCGTAACAGAATCGGCAAACGCCACCGCAACCATCGCCCGCGCACTCAGTGTATCATCAACCGCCGTAGCCGACGTTTATGCCGGCAAGAAATACGCAGTCCTCACCATCGCCAAGGGTTTCATCACCCCATACGGTGTGAGTGCCACCACCGGCCCCGACTCACTGCCGTGCGTTCCCGAACGCTACGCCTACGGCATCCGTCTCTCAGACGTTGACGGCAAGCGCGAGATTGCTCCCGAAGACCAGGCCTTCGCCGACTATCTTGCTGAGTTCTTCGCCGGAGCGGAAGAAGTAGTTTTCGCCTCCGACGGCGGAGCCGACGCTCAAGGTCGCTTCCAGACCATCTGCCGATTCTTCAAGGTCGGTTGCAAGACCTGCCGCATGTGGCTCACCCGGCTTGAACCCAAGTCAGTGCGCCATGCTTTCAAGCACCGCGAATATGGCCGACAGCTCCACCGCCTGGGTCAGACCGGCACCACAGGCGCAGCCATGAACAGCCTGTTCGCCCACAACTTCACCGAGGCATACCGCCCTCTCTTCCGCGAGATGCAGACCGACATGCGCCCCATGGATCTCATCGTCCTCTCCGCAATCCAGGCTATCAACGCTCAGGATGCAGCCAAGGCAGCCAACTTCAAGTCAGTCACCACTCACTCAGTCACCGTAAGCGGTGAGGTGCTCGGCGAGAACGTGAAGTTCTTCCCGATGGAAGTATGGGACACCAAGGAAGAGGCAATAGCCGCATACAATGCCCTGAAAATCCCCGCAACCATCGCGGCCAGCCACATCGACGTGGACAAAGAGGTGACGGACTCGCCCAAGCTGTTCACCCTCGCTTCGCTCCAGACTGAGGCATGGAAGGAGCTCGGATTCAGCTTCTCCAAGACAAGCGATATAGCCGACCGTCTCTATGACAAAGGCTTCATCTCGTCGCCGAGAACCCGCACCCACTGCCTCCCGGCATCACTGAAGCCTCTCATGTTCAACCGCTTTCATTCCGTCAAGGGAATGTACTTCGTTCCCGACTGTGAAATCACCGGTGCACACGGAATCATCACAACCGGCCGCAACCCCAACGGTTCTGGTTTCAGCAAGGACGAGCTGGCACTCTACTCGCTGATTGACGACCGCATCGCCGCCACGCTTGCCGGACCCAAGAAGACCGCCGAACTCATCATCGGTATCGAAATTGACGGCCAGTCATTCTTCGGCACCATGCCGTGGACTGTCGGTGCAAAGGCTCCGAAGGAAGCAACGGTGAAGCTCAACGGAAAGTCGCAATTCACCAACACCACCAAACCGCCCATGCGCACTGAAATGCCTCAGGTTATCGAGGCGGTGGCAGCACTCATCACCCGTGTGGAAAGGGAATACACCGGCACAATGCCATTCAATGACGATATACACGACATCGCTGGCTCAATCGATCGACTCCGCGACAACCGCTTCATCATCGACCGCGGTGGCGAGCCTATCGTCAGCGGTGAGGGCAAGATGCTCATCGAAACATTCGGTCGGGAGATTGGAGTAGGCCAGCTGCTTTCCTTCATCATCGAGGCCGACATGCTCTACGGCAATCCCCGCAAAGGGGTAGGCGGCAAATCCGTCATCGCCGACTTCGGAGAGTGGGTATATGATAAGGTCGAGGCACTCATCACGGATCCCCGACTGTTCCCGGCCACATCCGAGACCAAGGTCTGCCCGTTTTGCAAGCGCCACAGCGTGCTGAGCTATCCCAAGTCACTGACCTGCCCAGTCTGCGGTTTCTCCATGCCCCGCCAGTTCAAGGGCCACGTCTTCACCGACAAGGAGATTGACCACCTCCTGACCCACGGCTACACTTCGACCGATCTCAAATTCACCAACCGTCGCGGCCACGAATTTTTCGACGCCGTGGCACTCGGCAACCGCCGTGGAGTGGAATTTGTGCCCATTGCCGCCCAAATCTACTGATTCCGCTTTCAAAATCGGCAAAAAATCCGTAACTTCGCCATTGAATCTCAGTCATGCAATTTGATTGGGGTTTAATGGTCAGGCGACGGGGTGGTTCCCGTCGCCATTTTATTGGTACAGTTCCACTGTATTCACCATTAACCCATTACGACCCACATGGAAGTTGTCCAGATAGACAAAGAGGTCCTTAACATGATGTTTGAGGTGATGGATTATCAGACTCAACTCATCACGATGATGTTTGAGCGAATCAGTCATGTCAAACCGGGGAAATGGCTATCGACAGAAGACGTTGCCAAACTCTTGTCAATTTCCGAGAGGAAAGTCAGAATGATGAAATCATCCGGCAAGTTGGGATTTATCAAGAAAGGACGCACCTGCCTTTACAAGGCCGATGACGTAATCTCTTTAATCAAAGCTAATTCTGATGGCTGAAATAATCGACATGAATACCGAGAGAGTGAAAGCTTTTTTCGCTTGTGGCAAGAAAAATATCGAGACGATAGAAGCCCTCATTCGCGATTACAAGCCTTTACTGATGGGCAAACGATTCCTGACCGACGCCCAACTATCCGAAGCTATAGGCATATCCCGCCGAACATTGCAGGATTATCGAGACCGGGGTGTCCTGCCATTCTATAGACTTGATGGCAAAGTATTGTATGAAGAGGGAGATGTCGAGAAATTCATAGCTTCCCTTTATGTTCCGAAATTCTGATTAAGCAAGGAGAGCGACTACCAATCCGGTGGCCGCTCTCCTTCGTTGTTTACTTTCGTATGCCTATGTTGTTGAATTTTTGGCGCATGGTCGCCATGTCTTCATAGACCGTTCGGTCTTGCATCTTGGCGTAGATCTGAGTTGTCTTGATGTCGCTATGGCCCAGCATCTTCTGGATGGACTCCATCGGCACATGATTGCTGAGCGACAGAGAGGCGAAGGTGTGACGCGCAATATGCGTCGTCATTTGCTTTTGTATTTTGGCGAGGTCGGCTATCTCCTTGAGATAGGCGTTCATCTTCTGGTTGGTAATCACCGGCAGTACAACACCAGTTGACTTCACCACTGGGTTGTCGGCATACTTAGCCGCGATGTTTCGGGGTATCTCCAGCAGGGGAATGATGCTCATTTCTCCGGTTTTCTCGCGTGATTTGCGAATCCACATGTTGCCTTCCACGTCGGTGACGATGTTATCTCGCATCAGCGTCTTGATATCGCAGAAGGCAAGACCGGTGAAGCAACAGAACACAAAAGTATCCCTTACAAGCTCCAGGCGTGGAGTGTCCGAGAAGTCAAGGTTCATGATGGCCATGATTTCAGGCTCGGTCAGGAACTGACGTTCAGCGTAGGTACGCTGATACTTCTTGCCGACAAACGGATCTTCTGTAATCCATTTGTGGGCCAAGGCGTATTGGATAGTGTTCTTGACGCAACGCAGATAGCGCACTGCGGCATTGTTTGCGCAGGCTTTGCTCATGCGCAGGTAGTGCTCGAAGTCGTCAAGCATTCCGGATGTAACATCGCGAACCGGCACATCGTTGACATCCATTTTTACCTTGAAGAAATCCTCAAGATAGGTGATGCAGCGTTCCCATCGGTCATAGGTGGCTTGCACGATGTCCCCACGGTCGAGTTCTTCCTTCCTTTTCTGGTTGGCCTCGCGGAAGATTTCGCACAGCATCTTCGGCTTCTCTATTTTGCCGAGAAAGATATTGCGCATGATGACGGGGTTGATGAGCTTGTTGTCGCGAAGGAGCTGATTGTGTATCTCGCAGAATCGGGCGCGGATTTCATCGAGGTACTTGTTGAGTTCAAGGTCGCGGCGAGAGCGGCCTTTCGATTTCTTTCCCTTTGCATCCCAGTTTTCAGGAGCAACGGTGCGGCCAATGGCCAAGTCGGTTTGCTGACCGTCAACCGAGATTCTCACGTAGACCTTGTGGTCGGTGACCCCCTCGGTTCGTGGCTTTCTGGTGAAGAAAGTCAAGGCGAAATAAGAGTTCTTTGCCATGATTTTGAAGTTGGGTTTAATGGTTACTTAAATTTACTCATTTTTGCCCGGTTTTCAAAATACACGCAGGGTACACGATTTCCTGTCAAGTGCATGGCGTCACATTGAAGCGATTTTGCAGTGATTGTACACAAATTTTCCCCAGCCATTTGGCGGCACAATAATGAAATATGGAGAAATGAGAGCCTGAAATGTTAATTTCGGAGCGGATTTCCGTCAATTCCTTAAAGTGTGTTAAATATCGGCGATTTCGGGCTGGAGTTGCGGTCGGAGGTTCGAGCCTACATTGCTCGACCCCACTTTTTGTGAGCCAATTTTCGCCAATATTGCCTCCATCAGTGCGTTACAGAGGTGGCTGTGTATCCGTGTACATTTTGTACACGATTTTTGATGTACACGTTTTGCACACGTCTGTGGGTAATATTGTGCGGTATTCTGCAAATTCGCGAAAAAGAAAAAGCACTGAAAATCAACTGATTTCAGTGCTTCTCGGCATCTTGCCGTTTCGTTTTGTGACCCCGGAGAGGCTCGAACTCTCGACCCGCTGATTAAGAGTCAGCTGCTCTACCAACTGAGCTACGGAGTCAATCTTTTGCTATTGCGGTGCAAATTTAGCATGTTTTTTCTGTTTTACCAAATTTTTCCGGAAATATTTTTTGCAGAAGTGCCTGGGGGGCGATCTGGGTGAGCGGAATCATCACAAATTCGCGGGCGGAGGCTCTGGGGTGGGGGATCTGCAGGGTGGGGAGGTTGATGCGGCGGTCGTCTATGGCGATGATGTCGATATCAATGGCGCGGTCGCGGTATGTGCCGTCGGGATTGCGGTGTGTAGCCGGTGATATGGCGCGCTCGATGCTGCGGAATGCCTTCAGGAGGCGTTCTGGCGCTGTCTGTGGGCTTTCGCGTGGGAATGTAAGGGAAATGCACATGTTCAGGAAGTGTGAGGCTGAGGCGTAGCCCCAGGGCTCTGTCTCTATGATGTCTGATTCTTTGGGATGTGCTTCCGGGAAGTGCGCGCATATAAGTGTGACCGCCTGCCGCAGGTTGCGGAGGCGGTCACCTGTGTTGCTGCCTAAGCTGAGGTATACTGTCATCAGTCGAGTGTGCGGCTGACTTCTTTTTCTTCGAAGCATTCCACGATGTCGCCGACTTTGATGTCGTTGTATCCGGCGATTGACAGGCCGCAGTCGAGACCCACTGTCACTTCTTTTGCGTCGTCCTTGAAGCGTTTGAGGGATCCCAGGTCTCCGGTGTAGCGTACGATGCCGTCGCGGATCAGGCGCACTTTGGCACCGCGGCGTATGCGGCCTTCGACCACGAGGGCTCCGGCGATGGTGCCGACTTTGGATATGTGGTATGTCTCCTTGACTTCGGCTGTGCCGATGATTTCTTCTTTGATCTCAGGGGCGAGCATGCCGGCCATGGCGTCCTTGACTTCTTCGATGGCCTGGTAGATCACTGAGTAGAGGCGGATCTGCACTCCGTCGCGCTCGGCGGCTCGGCGGGCGGCGAGTGAGGGGCGCACCTGGAAGCCGATGATCACGGCGTCGGATGCTGCGGCCAGTGTGACGTCGCTCTCGGAGATCTCGCCTACGGCCTTGTGGAGGACGTTGACTTGGATTTCTTCGGTGGAGAGTTTGATCAGGGAGTCGGACAGAGCCTCTATTGAGCCGTCCACGTCGCCTTTGACGATGATGTTGAGCTCCTGGAAGTTGCCGATGGCTCGGCGGCGGCCGATATCCTCGAGGGTGACCATCTTGGTGGTGCGCAGGCCTTGTTCGCGCTGGAGCTGTTCGCGCTTGTTGGCGATTTCGCGGGCTTCCTGCTCGGTGTCGAGCACATTGAATGTGTCGCCGGCTGTTGGGGCGCCGTTGAGGCCGAGTATGAGTGCTGGGGTTGCCGGGCCGGCTTCTTTGATGCGCTGGTTGCGTTCGTTGAACATGGCCTTGATTTTGCCGAAGTGTGTGCCGGCGAGTATGATGTCGCCCACGCGCAGTGTGCCGTTCTGCACGAGCACGGTGGCTACGTATCCGCGTCCTTTGTCGAGCGATGATTCGATGATGGAGCCTGTGGCGTTGCGGTTGGGGTTGGCCTTGAGGTCGAGGAGTTCGGCCTCGAGGAGTACTTTCTCCATTAGTTCGTTCACGCCTATGCCTTTTTTGGCGGAGATATCCTGGCTCTGGTATTTGCCGCCCCAGTCCTCCACCAGGTAGTTCATGCCGGCGAGTTCTTCCTTGATTTTCTCGGGGTTGGCGTGTGGCTTGTCTATTTTGTTGATGGCGAATACAATGGGTACGCCTGCGGCGGATGCGTGGTTGATTGCCTCGACGGTCTGCGGCATGACGTTGTCGTCGGCGGCGACTATGATGATACAGAGGTCGGTGACTTTTGCGCCGCGGGCACGCATGGCGGTGAAGGCTTCGTGGCCGGGGGTGTCGAGGAATGTGATGTGGCGGCCGTCCTCGAGGCGGACGTTGTATGCTCCGATGTGCTGTGTGATGCCTCCGGCTTCGCCTGCGATTACGTTGGCGTTGCGGATGTAGTCGAGCAGGGAGGTCTTGCCGTGGTCCACGTGGCCCATGACGGTGACGATGGGCGGACGTGCTTCGAGATCTTCTTCGGCGTCGGCTTCCTGGTGGATGGCGTCGGCCACCTCAGCGGAGATGTATTCGGTCTTGAATCCGAATTCCTCGGCCACGATGTTGATGGTCTCGGCGTCGAGGCGCTGGTTGATGGATACCATCACGCCGATGTTCATGCAGGTGGCTATGACCTGTGTCACGGGTACGTCCATCATGACGGAGAGGTCGTTGGCGGTGACGAATTCGGTGAGCTTGAGCACGCGGCTTTCGGCCATTTCGTGCTGACGCATCTCCTGTTCGCGTTCGGCGCTGGCCTCGCGTTTCTCCTTACGCCATTTGGCTCCTTTTTTCAGGCCCTTTTCTTTGGCGGTGAGGCGTGCGAGTGTCTCTTTTACCTGCTTTGATACGTCTTCGTCGCTCACTTCGGCCACAACGGGGCGGCGTTGGCCTTTGCCCTGGTTGGGCTGTGGTGCCTGCTTGGCACGGCGTTCGTCGGGGCGGCGGCTGTCCTGGCGTGTCACCTGCTGTCCGGCTTTTTCTATGTCGATTTTTTCTTTGCCGATGCGGCGGCGCTTTTTGCGGTCGGCATTGGCGGATTGTCCGTTCGCGGGCTGTCCGTTCTGGCCTTGTGCCTGGTTGCGTCGCTCGTTGCGTTTGTCCTCTTTGCTTTTTTTCTTTGGGCGGGTGGACTGGTTGATGGCCGATAGGTCGATCTTACCCACGATGTTGAGGTTTACCGCGGGTTTGGGCGCGGGGCCTTCAGGCACGAATACTTCTGGTTCGGCGGGAGCGGTAGGCCCGGCTGTTTCTGTCTTTTTTTCGGGCTTCACTTCTGCCTCTTGTTTTGTTTCTTTAGTGGTTTCAGGTTTATTGTCGGTCACTGACTGTGATTCGTTCTTGGCCTCGGCCAGTGCGGGTGTCTCTTCGGCTTTGGTTTTTTCTTCGGCAGCCGTGGCGGGAGCCTCGGGCACAGGCTGTTTTGCTTCAGGCTGTTTTGCTTCGGGCTGTTCGACAGGCTGTGCGTTGGCCTCGGCTTCGGGCTTGGCCGCAGGGGTCTCGGGCTCGGTCGCAATTGCGGGAGCCTGCTCGGGCTGTGGCTGCACGGGTGTATCCGTCAATTCGTTTGCGGTCTCTGTCTGTGGCTGGGGGGCCTGATTTTTTTCGGCCGGCTTCTGCACGATCGGGTTGCCGTTGGCATCGAATTCGAGTTTGCCGAGGATGCGTGGTTTTGTGGCGATTTCCGAAGTAAGTTTTATCTCTTCGGTGGGTTTCGGTGCCGGTTTGGGTGTTTCTTTGCGGCGGTCGGCGCGGAACTGGTCCGATTTCGACTTTACGTTCTTGTCATGCTGGAATTCAGCCATCAACAGATCCACCACATCGTCCTCTATCCGTGAGTTGGGGTTATCGTCGACGGTAATGCCCTTTTTGCCCAGGAATTCGATGACTGTTGGGATGGCCACGTTGAGATCTTTTGCTACTTTACTTATTTTCGTTTTCGCCATATAGGGATTTTGGAATTGTTAAGATTGAAATGGGAGAGTGGGGTGCCGGGTGGGGGGTTATTCCTCGAATTCGGCTTTGATTACTTCTATCAGGTTGTCGACGGTGGATTCTTCCAGGTCGGCTTTTTCTATGAGTTCTTCGCGAGGGGTGGCGAGTACCTGGCGGGCGGTGATGCAGCCCATGTCTTTTATGGCGTCGATCACCCAGCCGTCGATGTCGTTCTTGAATTCGTCCAGGTATATGTCGTCCTCGTAGGCAGAGTTCTCTTCTTCGCGGTATACGTCGATGATGTGTCCGGTGAGCATTGAGGCGAGTTTGATGTTGGCACCGTTGCGTCCGATGGCCAGCGACACTTCTTCAGGGCGTAGGAATACTTCCGCGCGCTTGGCTGGCTCCCCGGTCTTTTCATTGATGGTCTCTTCGAGGCGGATTGATGATATCTTGGCCGGGCTGAGCGCGCGCTGGATGAACAGCGAGGGGTTGGAAGTGAAGGGTATCACGTCGATATTTTCGTTGTGAAGCTCGCGCACGATGCCGTGGATTCGGGAGCCTTTCACACCTACGCATGCACCTACGGGGTCGATGCGGTCGTCGTAGCTCTCAACGGCTACTTTGGCGCGTTCGCCTGGAATACGGGCCACGGCGCGGATGTTGATTAGGCCGTCGTGGATCTCGGGCACTTCAAGCTCGAATAGTCGGCGTAGGAATTTCTCATCGGTGCGGGAGAGGATTACCTTTACATTGTTGTTCTTATTGTCCACTTCCTTTACTATGGCGCGTATGGTCTCGCCTTTACGGAAGAAGTCGCCGGGGATTGTTTCGTTGCGGGGCAGGAGCATTTCGTTCTTGTCGTCGTCGAGCAGCAGTGTCTCGCGCGACCATGTCTGGTATACTTCGCCTGATACGAGCTCACCCTCCATGTCTTTGAATTTGGAGTAGATGGATTCTTTCTGTAGCTCGAGTATGCGTGATTGCAGGATCTGACGCAGGTTGAGGATGGCACGGCGGCCAAAGTCGGCGAAAATGATTTCACGGGAGTGTTCTTCGCCTACCTCAGCGTCGGGGTCGTTGTCGGCCTGAGCCTCTGAGAGAGATATCTGGAGGTTGGGGTTGGTGACCTCTCCGTCGGGTACCACTTCCAGATTCTGGAATATCTGTACGTCACCTTTGTCGGGGTTGAGGATCACGTCGAGATTCTGGTCGGTGCCGAACCGGTCGGCCAGCACTTTGCGGAACGATTCTTCGAGCACAGTGATCATTGTGGTTTTGTCGATGTTCTTGAGTTCTTTGAACTCGGCAAAACGCTCTACCATGTTGGGTGTTTCCTCTTTCTTTGCCATTTATCTGTAGTTTTTGTTTGTTTCGTTAGAATTTGAGCATGTGTCTGACGCTCTTGCACTGGTCCATTTTCAGTGTGGTGGGCACATTCTGTATAGTGGGGCGTTTTGCTCCCGGCTCTTTCACTTTGGTGGGGATCTCCATGGTGAATGAGCTGTTGTCGCCGTCGACTGCGGTGAGCACGCCTTTGAGCTTGCGCCCGTCGGTGGTAAGGACTTCGATGTCTTTTCCGAGATTCTTGGTGTATTGCTCCACAACCTTGAAGGGGGCGGTGAGGCCTGCTGAGCCTACCTCGAGGGAATAGTCCTCCTTGTCGCGGTCGAATTCGGAGTGGATACGGTCGGTGATCATGGCGCAGAGATCCAGGTCGACCCCATCCTGTGAGTCAATTTCGACCACGATGTCGTTGTCGGGGCGGATCTGTATGTCCACCAAAAAGGCACCTGTGCCTGTGAGCGCATCCAGCACTGTGGCTTTGAGCTTGTCCTTATCTATCATATGATTTTCGTATAAACGTATAAGAGGGTGTTTAATAATAAATGTGAAAAGATAAGCTGTGGATGCCGGAGCAGA
>X363_Desmarests_Spiny_Pocket_Mouse__coassemble_933_pt1 | contig 13213 bp, 9 predicted proteins | sample X363_Desmarests_Spiny_Pocket_Mouse__metabat2_high_PE_013 | metagenome-assembled genome bin X363_Desmarests_Spiny_Pocket_Mouse
GTACTCAACAAGACGATTAGAACGCTCCGGCCGGCCTCCGCTCCAATGCCAAGGGATGGTGGCTCCACAGACTGCCCCGGGTAGCGCTACGCTCACCCGGGGCTATATCTCCCAGCGCACCTCCGGCGCGCATCTTGGCTTAGTCATTGCGTCACCCTGAATCGCCCTGCAAATTCATGAATGCTCTGAAAAAAGGTTATTATTTTTGGTTATCAAAAAGCGACGAGGTCAGGCGAGGGATGATGGGGGTGCGTGAGTTTTTTTTGGTTAAAAAGGGAGATTTCGCTAATTTTGCGATATAATTTATACTATCCAATTACAACCAATATGCAACTCTTTGAAAAACTTACAGCAAGAGCCAAGGCCAATCCACAGCGCATAGTTCTGCCCGAGGGAACCGAATCCCGCACACTTACTGCTGCTGACAAGATTCTCGCCAATGGCCTGGCTGAAATTATCCTTATCGGTGATCCGGTGGAAATCAAGGAACTCGCAGCCTCTTTGAATCTGCAGAACATTTCCAAGGCCACTATAGTGAATCCAAGCGACGAGGCTGTCATAGACCGGTATGCTCCCCTGTTGCATCAGCTCCGCAAATCCAAAGGCATGACCGAGGAGGAGGCACGCCTGACCACTGCCAACCCGTTGTATCTGGGTTGCCTCATGATCAAAGCCGGCGACGCAGACGGCCAGGTGGCCGGTGCGCGCAATACCACCGGTAATGTGTTGCGCGCCGCATTCCAGGTGATCAAGACTATGCCCGGAATTGAGGTGGTGTCGGGCGCATTCCTGATGCTATTGCCAGAGCATCTGCCTTTCGGCACCGACCACATGCTTGTATTTGCCGACTGCGCTGTAGTGCCCGATCCCACTGCCGCACAACTCGCCCAGATAGCGGTGGCCACAGCCAAGACCGCCTGCGATATCGCTGGAATTGAGCCTCGCGTGGCCATGCTGTCGTTCTCTACGAAAGGCTCAGCATCGTCGCCCGCAGTGGAAAAGGTGGTGAAGGCCCTTGAAATAGCCCATAAGCTCGATCCGAAACTCATTGTGGACGGTGAGCTCCAGACTGATGCGGCCATAGTGCCATCCGTGGCAGGCATCAAGGCTCCGAATTCTCCGCTCAACGGACGCGCCAATGTGCTGGTGTTCCCATCGCTTGAGGTAGGCAACATCGCATATAAGCTCGTGCAGCGTCTGGCCGGCGTGGAGGCTGTAGGCCCTGTTCTCCAGGGTTTGGCTGCTCCGGTCAATGACCTTTCACGCGGATGCTTCCCCGAAGATATTTACAAGACCATCATCATCACATGTAACCAGGCCATAGGCGCAAAAGAGTAAAGACATGAAAATACTTGTGCTCAACTGCGGCAGCAGTTCCGTGAAATACAAACTGATAGATACCGCAACAGAAAAAACGCTCGCGGAAGGCGGCGTGGAAAAAATCGGTCTTGCGGACGGATTCCTGAAATTCAAACGTCCCGACGGCTCCAAAGAAATAATTGAGCTGGGTATGACAGATCACCGCGGCTCTGTCAAGGCTATCCTTGACTTGCTTACAAGCAAGGACAATGGCTGCATATCATCCTACAGTGAGATAGACGCTGTGGGCCACCGTGTGGTGCATGGTGCCGAAAAGTTCAACAAAAGCGTGCTCATCACCCCCGAGGTGATCGAGCAGGTGAAGGCGTGCTACGATCTGGCTCCCCTCCACAATCCGGCAAATATCACCGGTATAGAAGCCATTGAGGCCATAATGCCAGATGTGCCTCAGGTGGCGGTGTTTGACACAGCTTTCCACCAGACCATGCCTGCGAAATCCTACATGTATCCGCTTCCATACAAGTATTACAAGGAAGATGGTGTGCGCCGCTACGGATTCCACGGTACGAGCCACCGCTATGTGTCGCAGCGCGCGGCCGAATTCCTCGGCATCGATATCGAGAAGACCAAAATGATCACCTGCCACGTAGGCAATGGCGGATCTATCACAGCCGTGCTTGCAGGCAAGAGCGTGGATACCTCGATGGGTCTCACTCCTACGGAAGGTCTGATGATGGGCACCCGTGTGGGCGATGTCGATCCCGGTGCGCTCATCTATCTTATGCTCAAGCATAATCTTTCGGCCACCGATCTGCAGAAGATCATAAACAAGGAGAGCGGCGTGCTCGGCACCAGCGGCATCTCCTCGGACATGCGCGAGATCGAGCAGGCAGTGAATTCCGGCAACGAAAAGGCCAAACTTGCCCTGGATATGTACGAGCAGCGCATCATAAAATACATCGGAGCCTACGCTGCTGAGATGGGTGGGGTGGACGTGATTGTATTCACCGGCGGTGTGGGTGAGAACCAGACCGGCCTGCGAGCCAATGTATGTGCCCCGCTTTCATTCATGGGCGTGAAGATTGATGCCGATGTCAATGCCAGATCCCGTGGCGTGGAGGCTGAGATCTCAGCTCCTGACTCAAGGGTAAAGGTCGTGGTGATCCCCACTGATGAGGAACTCATGATCGCCCGCGACACCGAGCAGATTGTAAAATAACCACTGCGCATACTTGAGCCGGATGTCCTCACTGCATCCGGCTCATTTTATGATATTATGAGATTGATGAATAAAAGGATTGCACTTGGACTGACAGGGATCATAACATTGGGTGTGGTCTTTACCGCTGTTGTCAATGTGAGAGTGGAGTCGGAGGCAAAGGACCGGATTTATGAGTACGTGGATTCCGTGCCACATAATAGAGTGGCATTGCTGCTTGGCACTAATCCGCTGAACAGATTCGGCCGTCCTAATTCATATTTTACCAATCGTATAGCCATCGCTGCGGATTTGTATCGTGCCGGCAAGGTGGATTTCATAATAGCGAGTGGCGATAATCATATAAAGGAATATGACGAGCCTGCCGCCATGAGGGATTCGCTCATCGCACATGGAGTGCCGGAGGACAGGATCGTACTTGACTGCGCCGGATTCAGGACGCTTGATTCAGTGGTGAGAGCCAAGGAGGTGTTCGGATGTGACTCGTTGACCATAATATCGCAGCCAGATCACTGCGCGCGCGCCTTATATATAGCTGATGCCAATGGAATTGATGCGGTGGCGATAGTTGCACCAATCAGATCCGGGCGGTGGGTAAGGACACGTCTTACGCTGCGGGAATGGCTGGCCCGGGATAAAATGATGCTTGATCTGTGGATGGGTAGACCGCCGCATTTTCTCGGAGAGAAGATCCGGATTCCCGAGACTTCGATGTAGGGTATCATCGTACCGGCTGCCATTGTAATGTGACGCACCTATGTGCCAGCCTTTCTTATACGGCGGGGTGGGCAGCTGTTGATGATCAATGGCACATTCTCCACAATCACTGAACTTGTGTCAAGTCCTAAAGCCGCTTCGGTAGGCGTGGCGATATGGTTAAGCCATGAGTGCAGCTGCATGAGCAGGCGGTCGGATGTGCCGCAGGAGCTGTCGGCTGAGAAGTGGCGATGTATTATTACAAACCGGAAATTGCCTGCTATGCCATAGTTGTGCAGCGATGGCAGGGAGGATGTGATGTCCACGAGACGGTCGCGTTGCAGATCTTCCACTATCTGGCGGAAATATACATTCACCTGCGCCCTGACCCTGAATCCAAGGTGCATTGTTATGATATAGAATGTGTCGGGTATTACAATGTCGCAATCATACTCGAGTGTGTCGGGACTGTCGGTGTAGTCGATACGTATCAGCCAGTAATGGTCGGCCCTCTTTGGGAGCTTGTTCAGTATGGAGTAGATCAGTTTGCTCTCAATGATCGTGCCTTTTGCAACGTGGCTAATGTACACAACGTTTGATGCATAGAGCGGTATCTCCTTGTCGGCCTTTACGTCGCGTATCACAGGGATATAGTCGTTGATGTTCTTCCACTGGATGTATTTGCTGCGTATTTCCGTCGCGCGGAACCATACGAGCATCACTGCGAACACCAAGGCTGAGATCAGCAGTGTGTACCAGCCTCCATGCATGAATTTCGATGCGTTGGCAATCAGGAACAGCCCCTCCAGCGACAGGAAGAATATGGCGAAGGCTATGATCCACCATTTGCTTACGCCCCGGCTGCTCATCCATGCACAAAGCAGGACGGTGGTCATGAGCATTGTGATGGTGATGGCAAGCCCGTAGGCTGCCTCCATATGCGAGGAGTCGCGGAACATGATCACCGTAATCACGCAGCCGGCATACAGGAATGCATTTACCATCGGGATAAACAGCTGCCCCTTTACTGTGGTGGGATACTTGATGCGGATGCGCGGAAAGAAGTTAAGGCCGATTGCCTCGCTGAAAAGGGTGAAGGATCCGCTGAGCAATGCCTGACTGGCTATGATGGCCGCCAAGGTTGCCATTATGATGCCTGTGCCGACAAACCATTGGGGCATGACACCGTAGAACGGATTTACGGATGATACCTCCGATGCCGGCTGCGATAGTATCCATGCGCCCTGCCCGAGATAGTTGAGAATCAGCATCACTTTTACGAATCCCCAGGAAAACGTGATGTTCTTCCGTCCGCAATGCCCCAGATCGGAATACAGGGCCTCGGCTCCGGTGGTGCAGAGGAATACCGCTCCTAAAATAAAGAACCATCCGGGATAGGTGATAAGCAGCCGTGCGGCATAAAGCGGGTTAAAGGCTTTTATCACAATGGGATTCTGCACGAAACATATGGCTCCGAGAATTCCCAGCATCATAAACCACAGTGTCATCACCGGGCCGAACATACGGCCGATAGTTTTTGTGCCGAAATACTGAATGACGAAGATGGCGGTTATGATTATCAACACGATAGGCACCACGGGAGTGTCGGGATTGAATGTGCGCAATCCTTCGATAGCCGTGGTGACTGTGATCGCCGGGGTGATCACACCATCGGCCACAAGTGTGCCGGCGCCTATGATTGCCACGATGTACATCCACTTGTAGCGTGTCTTCTGCAAGAGCGAGAACAGCGCGAGAATACCGCCTTCGCCTTTGTTGTCGGCCCGGAGCGCGATAATGACATATTTCACCGTGGTCTGCAATGTGAGGGTCCATATCACGCATGAGATAGCCCCGATGATATAATCGGTGTCAAAATCCGGATTGACGCAGAGTATCGCTTTCATGACATAGAGTGGTGATGTGCCTATGTCGCCGAAAACGATACCCATGGTCATTATGAGAGACATGAGGGTGACTTTCCCACGCCCGGAGATTCCGGAGGATGCCTTATTTGCAATGGATGTGCTCATGTTCTGTTGGTAATGTCACAAGAAATTTGTCGATTCTCGCTCCGTCCATGTCCAACACCCGGAAAATCAGGCCGTTCCAATCCACGGTCTCTCCCTCGGAAGGAATGTGCCTCTGGGTATGCAGAAACCATCCGGCTATGGTGGAGTAAGCGGAAGGCTCGTAGAGGCTGTCACGGTTGATGCGGTCCAGGAAGTCGTACCATTTATAGTTGCCGTCCACAATGAGTTCATTGCCGGTATCGTTATACCGTGCGATCTTAGGAGTGTCCACAGGGTGGTTGATCATTCCGACAAGACCTTCCAACACGTCGCGGAGCGTTACTATCCCCTGTACATCGCCGAATTCGTCGCATACGAGGCCGCATGGCACTTCGTCGTTCCTTAGCACCTCCAATGCGTCGTAGGCAGTCATACTTTCAGGGAAGTAAGTTGGCTGTCTCAATTCCTTTTCCCAATTGACATTGCCCCTCCCGAGCCCCCGCAGGATATCGGAGAGCAACAGTATGCCTTTTACCTCCTTGTTGTCTCCGCAATAGAAGGGATATGCCCGGTGAAGGTCGGAGAGCACGGTATCACGGATATCGTTGTCGGACATATGGCAGTTCAATGTCACCAGGTCGGCACGATTTGTCATTATGCGGTTTACGGTCTGGTCGCCCAGTACCAGGGCGCGCTCCATGATGTCCTGCTCGACCTCTTTTACCTCTCCGGCCTCTGTGCCTTCCTGAATCAGCGACTTTATCTCATCCTCAGTGACCTTGGATGATACACTCTGTATACCTAAGAGCCTTGTGGCGATTTCTGTAGATTTGGTAAGCAGCCATACCGCAGGCATTGATATTGCGGATATCACGCGCATGACTGGCGCGATGGCGGCGGCGATTTTGTCGGACATCGCAAGTCCGAGTCTTTTAGGTATGAGCTCGCCTATGACAATGGAGAGGTATGTGACCACGACCACAATCAGAATCTGAGCCGTCTTATACGAGATTGTGGATGGCATACCCAGACTGATCAGGATATCGCCGAACTGCCGGGAGAAAGTGGCTCCGGAGAAAAGACCGGTGAGGATTCCGATCAGCGTGATCCCAATCTGAATGGTTGAAAGAAACCTGTCAGGATTCTCAATCAGCCTCAATGCTGTTCTCGCTCCCGTGTTGCCGGCATTCGACATGGCTGTGAGTTTGCTCTTCCTTGCAGACACAAGAGCCATTTCTGTCATTGAAAATAATCCGTTGAGCAATATAAGCACTATGATTATGAAGATATCTCCCATAGAGAAACGCAAATAATTCTACTGAACTACAACAAAAATATGACGGTATGGTTCACGGCATACTATAAGTGTATGTCTGATTAAGAAAAAATCGCTAATTTTGTAGATGGATAGGCGCAGGCACGATGTGTGTTCCATCTACCCACCTGATTGATGAACGAAAAATTGATTGCCAATATGAATAACGAGATCCTGTATGTGCTTCTGCCGGATTATGCGGCGCACGAGGCGGTGTATCTTTCACAAGCGATAGCCTCGGATGAATTTGCTTTGAAAGAAAATCCCAAGTATGTCAATAAGGTGGTGGCTCCGACTATGGAAACTGTAAAGTCAATAGGAGGATTCCGCACGCAGCCCGACTATTCGTTTGACACGATGCCGGATGATTATGCGGCATTGGTGCTGATTGGCGGTTTCGGATGGATGACGCCGGTTGCGGATCGCGTCGCTCCCATTGTGCGTCGTGCCCTTGAAAAAGGAAGAATCGTAGGCGCCATATGCAACGCTGCTTCGTTCATGGCGAAACACGGTTTCCTGAACAATGTAAAGCATACCGGTAACGGTCTTGAACAGCTGATGCTCTGGGGAGGGGAGGATTATACCAATGTATCAGGGTATGTCAACGCGCAAGCCGTTGCAGACAGTAACATAGTTACGGCCAACGGTTCGGCCACACTCGAATTTGCCCGCGAACTGTTGCTGCTTCTTGAAAATGACACTCCCGAGCGCATCGAGATGTACTATCAGTTCAACAAGCAAGGCTTCTGCGAGTTATTCAAATAAGCATTTGTTTGGGTTTGACATATGCATCAGAATAAAAGCATGTGTTCCTTTATCCCCTCCTGCACCCCTTTGTGGGTTGACAGCGCAAAATACAGGCGAGGCTTCCGCATCCGTGGAGGCTTCGCTTATTTTATGCTCCCACCTCAACCATCATTAAAAAGTTGCCTAATCTATACGCGCAAAAGCATGGGTAGTGTCGCTTTTGGCTACCCTTTGGCTACACGATAAAATAAAAATGACTGAAAAATCAAATGATTAACAGCTATTCGGGGTGCCCAGAACAGAACCACTAATACTACTTTCAATTACGCTCTGTTGTATTTGTATATTCCTTATATAACAGTGGATTATGAGATTATTACGCCTTTTCGGAATCAGTTGAATTTCATAAAGTGTAAGAATTTTGCCTGTAAATTTGCCTGTAATAGAAATTTCTATCAACTTTGCATTGTGAAGTCGACGAGCTGTACTTTATGCTTAGTTGTCTCTGTAAATTTACGAATATTCAATCATAATACCATCTCTCCTATGGCAACATTCCGTTTTGAGCTCAATGGTCGTCCGACAAGAAACAAAACCTACGTCATTTATCTTCGCGTGACAGTCGGTGGCAAGCGAAAGCTAATAAAGACTCCGGTCGAAATTCCCCGTCCTTCTGATTTCAATGCCAAATACAAGGGTGAGAACTGGGTGCGTGGTGGTGTCCGGGATGCCAAACTTTTCAATGCCCAGCTTGCGGATATTCTCGCTAAAGCTAAGGAAACCTACAAGGAACTTGATAAGGAGGGGGAGGTCTCGACTGCGCTTCTCGCCAAGGAGATGAATACCGAAGAGGTCTCACCATCTTTCATGGCATTTGCCCGTGAACGCGCCCAGATGATATACGACAGCGGTGGTTGGCGCAACTGGCGGAAATATTGTGGTCTCATCAACAAGCTGGAGGTTTTTCACAAGAAACGTCGGATGGCAGACATCACCATTGCCGACTTGACAGTGGATTTTTTGACCAAGTTCGATAATTTCCTTCACAAGTGGGAGAATGAACGCGAGCCGGGGAAACTGTTACATCCGAATACGATTGAAGCTCAGTTCAACATCCTGCGTACGTTGGTGCATCGTGCTATTGAGGTTGGCATTATGGAGGCTTCAAAGGATCCGTTCCTTGTTTTCAAATACAAAGGTGTCAAGACGACAAAAGAAAAACTTGACGATGACGAGATGCAGCGCATCATCAATCTTGAATTGCCGGAAGGCACACTGATCTGGCATTGCAAGAACTACTTTCTGTTCAGTTATTACTGTGCTGGAATCCGTGCAGCTGACCTTATCCAACTCCGTTGGCGCAACGTCACCGCATCCGGTAGACTTCATTATCAGATGGGCAAGAACCACAAGGAGCGAGATCTACTTCTAGTCGAACCTGCGATTGACATTCTCCAGCATTATCATAGAGAAGACGTCAAACCTAATGATTATATCTTTCCTTTGCTGTCGAATGACGCCGAATACGCGTCGTATATCATGCAAGCCGATAAAGATAGAATGAAGCCTGAACTGCGCCACAAGATGTATCAGGATGTCTCGGCAAAAAATGCCCTCATCAACAAATATTTGAAGAAGATTGCGGAGAAGGCGGAAATCAGTAAGAATGTGTCGTTTCACATCTCTCGCCATTCATTTGCCAAAGTTGCAAAGGAGACCGGGCTTGACAGCGGGATCGTAAAAGAATTGTTGGCCCACAGCAACCTCGCCACCACCGAGCGTTATATGGGCAATTTCGATACGCAGAAAACCGACAACGCCCTCATCAATCTTTTCGAGAGCGTCGAGAAGCCAAAGGATAAGAAAGAGAAAGTAATCGAGGCGCTGAAAGGAATGTCACCCGAAGAGATAGCCGCAATCTTATCGGCAATTCAACAATAATTCGTAAATTCGCAATCACCATGAAGATAGAAAAATTCTCATCGAAACCGACAACCGATTATAGCGTTGCGGTCAATACCATAAAAGAGGCCATTCTTCGCAGTCAGTATCAAGCGGCGAAGTTGGTCAACCGTGAAATGCTGTCGCTATACTACGGCATCGGACGATACATCTCAGCCAATTCCCGCGAAGGATTCTGGGGCACCGGAGCCATCAAGACCATCTCTGAAAGACTACGCAAGGAACTACCAGGACTCAGAGGTTTTTCGGAAACCAACTTAAAGAATATGAGGTTGTTCTTTGAAGAATGGGAGTCGGTTATAACTAATTCGACCGCCATGGCGGTCAAATCGTCAGTTGCAACTGACGATATTGAGACATCGTTATTGCTTCCGGTCAAATCGTCAGTTGCAACTGACGATATTGAGACATCGTTATTGCTTCCGGTTAAATCGTCAGTTACGACTGACGATTTGGAGACATTTCTTGCCTTGGATTTTACACATCACATGGCAATCCTTAATGGCGAGAAGGATATTGACAAAAGGATGAAGTATATTCGGCTTTCGTTGGAAAACAAGTGGGATACGAAATATCTCCAACAACAAATCAAAGAAAATGTCGCCGACCATTACGGTGTGATGCCGTCCAATTTCGGAGTGACCATCAAGGACAGCCGCAATGCTATCAAGGCCCTCAGTATGTTCAAGGACGAATATCTTCTCGACTTCATCAACACCGAAGAAATCGGCATCCGTGACTATCAGGATATTGACGAGCGCGTGGTTGAGAAAGAGATTGTCCACAATATCAAGAAATTCATCATGACTTTCGGGCGTGATTTTGCTTTCGTCGGCAATCAATATCATCTTGAGGTTTTCTCTCACGACTTCTTCCCCGACCTGCTCTTCTTCAACCGCGAGTTGAACTGCCTTGTTGTCGTGGAACTGAAAACCGGTGATTTCAAAACCAGCTATCTCGCACAGCTGATGACTTACCTCCGCATCCTCGATGACAAGGTAAAAAAGCCCCATGAAAATCCGTCAATCGGTATCGTGCTATGCAAGACTGCCGACAAAGACTTCGTGGAATACGTAATTCAGGACTATGCCAAGCCGATGGGCGTAGCCACTTACCGCATGAACTCTGACATGCCTGAGAAACTTCGCGAGGCATTGCCTGATGTGGAAGACCTGAAAAAATTGCTGTAAAGTTGTGCATTTCTAAGTCCTTTTAAATTAGAGCGACTAAAAGCAATAATATTCTAAATGATGACAATAATAATGAGTTGGCTTGGTTACGGGAGGAGAACGCTCGTCTGAAAGAATTGCTTCAAAAGCATGGAATCGAATTTGAGCCAAAGCAAACATCAGCTCCGACGCGGAACCCGAGGCCGCAGCTATCGTTGGAGGAGAAGGTGGCGTTGTTTCGGGGTATGTTTCGCGGGCGTGAGGATGTCTTTGCGCGGCGATGGTATAGTCTGAAGACGGATAAGAGTGGCTATCAGCCGGTATGCACACGGGAATGGAATTCTTCTTATTGCAACAAGAAGCAATACAAATGCGCTGAATGTCCGAATCGCGAGTTTCAGCCATTGGGATATGCGGATGTCTATGCCCATCTTGAAGGTAAGGATCCCAACGGCAAAGACGTGATAGGCGCATACGCTATCTTGCCCGATAACACTTGCTACTTTCTATGCTGCGATTTTGATGACAAGAACTGTGAGCATAGCTATCAGGATGATGTGAGGACCTATGTCTCGGTGTGCCGTGACTGGGATATCCCGGCATATGTTGAACGGTCGCGTTCGGGCAACGGTGCTCATGTGTGGATTCTTTTCAATGAACCTATAAAGGCTCAATCCGCACGAAAACTCGGCAATGCGATACTTACGGAAGCTATGGAACGTGAAGGTAGGATGTCGTTCAAATCATACGACCGATTCTTCCCCAATCAGGACTTTATGCCGGTTGGCGGCTTCGGAAATCTTGTCGCACTACCATTGCAGGGGCAGGCTCGCAAGAATGGTAATAGTGTTTTTGTGGATGATAACTTTAATGCTTACGCAGACCAATGGGCATTTCTTCAGCAGATTAATAAGATGTCATTTGCGGAGGTTGATTGCACGTTGTCATTGCATGCCAATCAAGAACCACTTGGCTCATTGTCCAAGACAAGCGAGTCGTCACCGTGGGAACGGCCTGAATCCACACCGATGAAACGAGAGGATTTTCCCAATTACATTACAGTCACTCGCTCATCCGGTTTGTATATACCAATATCTGGATTGTCTGCGAAAGTTGTCAATCATCTGAAGAGGATGGCGGCATTCAAGAATCCGGAATTTTACGCCAAACTCGGTATGCGACTGCCGACATATAATATTCCACGTATTATTTCTTGTTCGGAGATTGTGGATGATTATTTATGGCTGCCGAGAGGATGCGAAGAAGCTACCATAGATTTCTTTCAAGAGAATGGTATCAGCCTAACCATAGAGGATAAGACCACCCCCGGAACATTCATTGAAGCAACATTCCTCGGTGAACCGCGTCAGGAGCAAGCAGCAGCCATTGAAGAATTATCAAAACACCGATGTGGCACAATTTACGCAGCCACCGCATTCGGCAAAACCGTGACCGGTATCGCAATAATCGCCAAAAAGGAAGTCAACACGCTGATTCTTGTCCATACCAAGGCATTGCTCGACCAATGGCGTGAGCGGTTGGAGCAGTATCTTGAGGTTGATTTCGTACCCGAAGAGCAGCCAAATGGGCGTGGCCGACGGAAGAAATTCAAGAAATTCGGAGCGTTGTCTTCAACAGAAAACTCTCTGAACAGGAAAATTGACATTGCCCTCTTGCAATCTTGCATTTCTGACAATGAGGTGAAGCCGTTTGTACGCGACTATGGTATGGTGATAGTCGATGAATGTCACCACGCGTCGGCGGTCAGTTTTGAGCGAGTATTGAAAGAGGTCAATGCCAAGTGGGTGTATGGACTGACTGCCACTCCTATCCGAAAAGATGGTCATCAACCTATAATATTCATGCAGTGCGGTGAAATACGTTTCACCGCCGATTCAAAAGCCCAACAGGAACAGCAGTCTTTCCAACGTCTGCTTATCCCAAGGTTTACATCGTATCGAAATCTCTCGGAAGATAATGGCTACACTGCAATCGCACAAGCATTGTCGGAGGATGATGCCCGCAACCGCTTGATATTGGACGATGTCAAGGAAGTTCTTGGCGAAGGACGCTCTCCGATAATTCTTACCGGACTGACCTCACATGTAGATTATCTAACCGGGGAATGTCGAAAAATGTGTCCGAATGTTATCCGCCTCGTTGGAAGTGATTCGGTCAAGACCAAACGACTGGAAATGGAGCGGTTGAAATCCATTCCAGACACGGAAACATTGATTGTTGTCGCTACCGGCAAATATGTAGGCGAAGGTTTCGACCTGCCGCGCCTCGATACCTTGATGCTTGCGCTCCCGGTATCATGGAAAGGTTTGATTGCCCAATACACCGGACGTCTGCACCGCACACATCCCGGCAAAAAAGAAGTGAGAATCTACGACTACATTGACCTTCGCGTGCCCATTTGCGACTCTATGTATAAGAAGCGGCTACATGGTTACAAGGCTGTCGGCTATTTTGTTGCCGTGATTAACGACGGCATCTTTGCCGAACCCACTACTGAAGCCATCTTTGACTCTGATAACTTTACCCATCCATTTCATGCTGACCTTGCCGCTGCCAAACGCAGCATAGTCATCAGCGTCAACCGTCTTCGCTGGAACCGCACACCAAAAATCATAGATTTGCTCGCCGCCTGTATACTCCGTGGCGTAAGCGTCACAATCATCATAAACGAAGCCGGACATCGCGAAGCCTATTTGCAATCATTACTGTCCGCTAAACCATAATCATCCAAGTCCAACCTCTTGAAAGATAG
>X363_Desmarests_Spiny_Pocket_Mouse__coassemble_951_pt1 | contig 13008 bp, 7 predicted proteins | sample X363_Desmarests_Spiny_Pocket_Mouse__metabat2_high_PE_013 | metagenome-assembled genome bin X363_Desmarests_Spiny_Pocket_Mouse
GATGCAAAGTTACGCCCTCTTTTTTTCTCACGCAAATTTTTATCCGATTTTTAACAGTGTTTAACGTAAATAGGGTGAACAAATTTTTTTCTTGATTTTTTTACGAAAAAATTTGGAGGATATAGATTTTATGCTTAACTTTGCAGCGTAAAACATGGCGATTTAGTGTAGTGGCCTAGCACGCCACCCTCTCACGGTGGAGACCAGGGTTCGATTCCCTGATTCGCTACACAAAAGCAAGCCGCTTTTCCAATGGAAAGGCGGCTTTTTCATTATATAACGCGGTCTGGATAGACCCGCGGACATATCAATCAAGCAGACCGGGACGAAGCTGACGGGTACGCTCGATGGCCTGCTCGTGCTTCCACTGGTCAATTTTGGCCTGATGCCCGGACAGCAGTATGGACGGCACCTCCCAACCGTTGTACACGGCCGGACGGGTATAAACCGGCGGCTCCAACAGATTGTCCTGAAATGAATCGGTAAGGGCACTCTGCTCATCACCCATGGCTCCAGGAAGCAGGCGCACTATGGCATCGGTGATTATGGCCGCAGGCATCTCACCGCCGGTGAGCACATAATCTCCGACCGATATCTCTTTTGTAATAAGATGTTCGCGTATGCGGTAGTCCACACCCTTGTAATGCCCGCAGAGTATTATAATATTATTGAGGAGAGAGAGGGAGTTGGCCATGGGTTGGGAAAACAATTCGCCATCGGGAGCGGTGAATATCACCTCGTCGTAATCGCGATCAGCCTTCAGCGCCGATATGCAGCGGTCCACAGGCTCAATCTGCATCACCATGCCGGCATCCCCCCCAAAGGGATAATCATCCACCTTGCGGTGCTTGTTGGTGGTGTAGTCGCGAAGATTGTGGATATGGATCTCGGCCAGCCCCTTGTCGCAGGCACGCTTCACTATGGAGCATCCCAGAGGCGACTCAAGCATCTCGGGCAGTACGGTAAGTATGTCTATTCTCATGTCTGTTCTATTTTCTGCAAATTTACGACAAAAACCGGAAACCGCACACAGATTGTCCGAAACAAAAGCGGAATCGTCCCGCAATCCGGGACAATTCCGCCCTATATTATATATGTATATTACAATCGCTCGAGCTGCACGGTGAAGTGGCGCATCAGTTCGGCCTCCCAGGTGATACGCACGCCGCGCGTGATCTCGTCGCGACGGTCGTATACATTCTTGAGCGCGGCAGCTATCACATCCATGTGATTATTGGTGTATGTGCGGCGCGGGATGGCCAGACGCAGCAGGTCAAGGCCGCCGAAACGGTTCTGACGTGTCACGGGATCGCGGTCGGCCAGTATGTATCCGATCTCGCATCCGCGGATACCCCCCTCAAGATACAGCTCCACAGTGAGTGTCTGAGCCGGGAATTCCTCCTTAGGCACATTGGTGAGCACCTTGCTTGCGTCGATGAATATGGCATGACCGCCGGCAGGGCGTTGATAAGGGATGCCATACTCGTCAAGACGCGCGGCCAGATACTGCACCTGACGGATACGGGTGTCAAGATTGTCGAATTCGGTGTTCTCATCCAGCCCGACTGCCAGAGCCTCCATGTCGCGGCCATTCATGCCGCCATATGTCAGATATCCCTCGAACGGGATGCAGAAGCACTTTGCCGCCTCGTACCATTCCTCGTGTCGGGTAGCGATGAAGCCGCCCATGTTCACGATGGCATCCTTCTTGGCCGACATGGTCATGCCGTCGGCATACGAGAACATCTCACGTGAGATCTCCTTAATTGTCTTATCGGCATATCCAGACTCGCGCATCTTTATGAAGTAGGCATTCTCAGCGAAACGCGCCGAATCCAGGATCACCCGCTTACCGTACTTGTCGGCCAGGGCGCGCACACCGCGCAGATTCTCCATCGACACAGGCTGGCCACCGGCGGTATTGTTGGTGACAGTCACGATTATGAACGGGATCCTATCTGCATGCGCTGCCAGCTCGGCCTCGAGCTTGGCCAGGTCAACATTACCTTTGAACGGGTGCTCGAGCTGGGTATCCTTTGCCTCGTCGATAGTACAGTCCACCGCCATTGCCCTGCGGCTCTCGATATGACCCTTGGTGGTGTCGAAATGCGAATTGCCCGGCACATGGTCGCCCTCACGGACCAGAGCGCTGAACAGCACATTCTCAGCGGCACGCCCCTGATGCGTGGGTATCACGTACTTGAATCCTGTGATACGCTCCACGGCATCACGCATCTTGAAGAACGAACGCGCACCGGCATAGCTTTCGTCGCCCAGCATCATGGCGGCCCACTGGCGGTCGCTCATCGCACCGGTGCCCGAATCAGTCAGACAATCTATATACACCTGCTCGGCCGGAAGCTGAAACACATTGTAATGAGCATCCTTGATCCACTTCTCGCGCTCGGCGCGGGTACTTTTCCTGATGGGCTCAACCATCTTGATTCGCCACGATTCGGCAAACGGTAATTCCATGGTAATATCTTTTTATTAATAATTAAGGTATACTGCAAAAGTAATGAAAATTTTACAATCCGGCAATGAATAAAAAACCGTAAAAAAACCCAAATCGCACCTTTTCAATAGCATTTTTCACCAAAATACTCATGCATATTATAATATTTACCAAATAATCTTTATATTTGCAAGAAATTTGTAGTTAATTTATCTGAATCACTGTCAAAAAAGATTTTGCATGAGAAAGTTTTTTACTCTTCTTGCCGCTACGGCAGCCTCTCTGGCATTGTATGCCGGGGATATCGCCCCCAGGGAAATCATCCACCAAGGGGCCGCACGTGACCGTAATGTGAAAGAATTCAACACCCTCTCGCGCCTGGCCGCGCAAGCCGGGACACGAGGTCTGCGCTCCCCCATGAGAGTCGAGGCGCAGGCCGTCGACGTGCCTTTCACCCACAAGCTGATTAAAAATGATGCCAACAACTCGCTCTGGACATTCCTCGATGCCAACGGCGACGGCCGCTCCTGGAAAATAGGCGCGATGTCCACCTATACCCCATGCATGTATCCCAATACCGATGGAGTGGACTCGTACGACGACTGGCTGTTCTCACCGGGCATCAATCTGAAAGCCGGAGTGGAATACACCCTCGCTACCGACCTGGGATATATGGGAAGTGCCACTCCGACCCCCACCATCACAGTAAAAATCGGCTCAGCTGCCACTGTAGAGGCGATGACAACAGACATCATGCCCACATTCTCCATTCCAAAGGATGTGACCACTCAGAAAAAGAATTTCACAGTGGCCGCAGATGGCGTATATCACATAGGCTACTGGGCCAACGGGGCAAAGGCCAACAATGCCATCAAGCTCAGCAACGTATCAGTGACCGTGGCCGAGCCTGAGGAGCCGGTGGAGACAATCGACCCGCCTGCCGCCGGAAAAATAGAATACACCGTGGCTCCCAAGGGAGAGCTGAAGGCTCATGTGAAATACACCGCCCCCACACTGACTCAGAGCGGCGCCACCCTTGAGAAAATCGACAAAGTGACCATCATCAACCGCTGGTATGAGAAATTCGAGTACACAGCCGAGACGCTTGGCCATGAGATCCAGCCGGGCGAGGTGATAGAGCTGGATGTGAACCTGTTCGGCGGAGGCACCAACGACCGCCTTGAAGGCATAGCCTATGTGCTCAATTCCAAAGGCGAATACGTGGCCGGTGAATCAGTGCTCGTCACCGGAATCTACGCCGGACCCGACAACCCACTGCCTGTGACCAACGCCAAGGCCACCGTATCCGACGACGGCCTTAAAGTGACCGTAAGCTGGGATCCCGTAGGCGAGACCGGTGAGAACGGCGGATACGTGGATCCGGAGAAAGTGGTGTACTACATCTTCGACGCTTACGGATCCTACACCGATCCGGCTCTGGCCACCACCGACCGCACATCCTACACTTTCGACTATTCGGCTCTCGACGGCCAGGACTTCATGGCCTACCAGATCACAGCCGGCGTGGACGAGACTTATTACTCCACTGAGACCAACACCAATATCGTAGTGGTGGGGCATCCGATGGCAATGCCGTTCACAGAAAGTTTCACCGACGCATTCTTCCAGCAGGTATGGTCGTTAGATCCGGCTACATCACGCAACGTGATGGCCGGCACCGTTCCCGACAACTACCTCCAGACCAACGCTGACGCCGAAGGTGATCCCGAGCCCGAGTACCTGAACTCGCAGGATCGCGACAATGGATTCCTGTACATCCTGCCTATGGAGAAAGACGATGTATACGGTCTGCTGTCGCTCAATACCGACATCTCCGCCGCCACCAATCCTGTGCTTGAGTTCTTCTACCAAGGTCAGGGCAGCGCCCTGGATGTGCTCATAGCCACACCAGGCAACGAACTAACCGTGGAGAAGACAATCGACCTGAAGGCCGCGCCCACCACAGGCTGGACCCCCTGCCAGATCGACCTGAAGCCATTCATCGCCAAGAAGACCGTCCGCTTCGAGCTGCGCCTGCGCGCCATACACAACGACGACGACCACACATGGAGCGTGCCCATCGACAACATCCGCATACGTGAGCTGGTGGACAACGACCTGCGCGCCGTGGCCCTGACGGCACCCGAGAAAGCATCCGCAGGGGAGAAATTCACACTGAAAGCCCGAATCGAAAACATGGGCAGCACGGCCTCAGCAGCCGCCACTGCCAAGCTCTGCCGCAATGGCGCCGAGGTAGCCACCAAGGCCATCCCCACAATAGCTCCCTACGGTGTGGAGATCGTGGAATTTGAAGATGCCATCGCCCTTGACGACGCCGAGACAGTGGCATACAAGATAGAGATTGTGAGCGACGCTGACCAGGATGCGACCAACAACACCGCCACCGCCGAGGTTATCGCCCTGATGCCGGCCTACCCCGCCCCCACCGGCCTGCAGGCCGACGTGGACAATGGCACCATCACACTGCAATGGGCTGCCGCCGACATATCTGAAATGACCAAACCAACCGAAACCACCGAGGACTTCGAGAATCCCGCCTACGAGGCTTTCTCCATCACCAAGATCGGCGCGTGGACTCTGCTCGACGGCGATGGCGGATACACCTACTATCTTGAAAGGGTGAATCCATACGCCGGCTATCCCATGGCATTCCAGCTCTACGACCCCGAGGCCACCCAATCTTTCTCAGCCGACCAGCTGCAATACGACGTGAATCCCCATAGCGGCAAGCGCTTCCTGCTCGGCCCGAGCACCAACGGACTGAACGACAACTGGCTGATCTCGCCCGAGCTACCCGGCGTAGCCCAGACCGTGACATTCTACGCCAAGAGCTTCTCCACCGCATACCCCGAGACATTCACCTGCTACTACTCCACCACCGATAAGGAGCGCACGTCGTTCCAGACAGTGGAGGCCACAGGCTCCTACTTCGAGGATATATATGTGCCTGAGCAGTGGACCCAGTACTGCATCTCGCTGCCCGAAGGCACGAAGTACTTTGCCATCGTGCATGATTCCTACGACTCTTACCATCTCTTCCTCGACGACATCACCTACACCGCGGCTCCCGACCTGCCCGCCGACCTGGCCATCGTGGGCTACAACGTGTATTGCGACGGAAAGAAACTCAACTCCAAACCTGTGGAGACACCTACCTACACCGACACCTGCACCCATACTCCCGGCGAGAGCCACACCCACACATACCGCGTGAGCGCAGTGTACAATTACGGTGAGTCTCGCCATTGCGATCCTGTGGAGGCAATCGTATCTGTCTCGGGCATCACTGACATCATCGCCGACGGTGATGCCTCCGCAAAGGCAGCATACTACACCACCGACGGAAAGAGAGTGGACGCATCGGCCCTGCAGCCCGGCATCTACATCATGCGCCAGGGCGCGAAAGCCACCAAGGTATACATAAAATAATTCCTGATCCCTATACACAAGAAGAGAGCGGCGCCCGCTTGGGTGCCGCTCTCCTCATATAGTATTATGTGGGAATCAGTATTCCTTCCAAGGGGTGATGGCGATGGAGGATACAGGCTTGGCGATGAAAGCCTTGACAAACGCTGAGGCCAGACGCGCATTGGTGAGCAGCGGAATATTGTGGTCGATGGCGTGTCGGCGTATGTGGTAACCGTTGGTAAGCTCACGCTTCGTGTGATTCTTCGGAATGTTGATCACCAGATCCACACCGTGATTGGCGATGAGGTCAAGCACATTCTCGCCCTCCTCGTCGGGCCAGCATACCTCACGGGCCTCCACACCGTTCTCGTTAAGGAAGCGGGCTGTGCCCTGTGTGGCATAGATCTTGTGTCCGGCACGGTAGAGCAGACGGCATGCGTCGAGCATGTCCACCTTGCCCTTGACGTCGCCCGAGCTTACGAGCACTGCGCCGGCAGGCACCTGATGACCCACGGAGAGCATGGCGTTGAGCAGAGCCTCGTCGAAGTCATGGCCGAGGCATCCCACCTCACCGGTGCTGGACATATCCACGCCGAGCACAGGGTCGGCTTTGTGCAGACGCGCGAACGAGAACTGCGATGCCTTCACGCCGATGTAGTCGATATCAAAAGTAGAGGAGTCGATCTTGCCTACCTGCTCGCCCAGCATGATGCGCGTGGCCGTCTCAATGAAGTTGTGCTTGAGCACCTTGGACACGAACGGGAACGAGCGCGAGGCGCGCAGGTTGCACTCGATCACCTTCACGTCGTTGTCCTTGGCCAGATACTGGATGTTGAAGGGGCCTGAGATGTTAAGCTCCTTGGCAATCTTGGCACTGATCTGCTTGATGCGGCGTGCGGTGGCCATATAGATTTTCTGCGCCGGGAAAACAAGAGTGGCGTCGCCGGAATGCACACCGGCGTATTCTATATGCTCCGAGATGGCGTATTCAACAATCTCGCCGTTGCGGGCCACGGCGTCGAATTCGATCTCCTTGGCGTTCTGCATGAAAACCGACACCACCACAGGATATTCCTTCGACACCTTGGCGGCCTGTGCCAAGAAGCGGTGCATCTGCTCGCGGGAGTGACACACGTTCATGGCCGCGCCTGAGAGCACGTAGCTTGGGCGGATGAGCACAGGGAAGCCCACCTCGTCGATGAATTTGTCAATATCGGCCTCGGTGGTAAGCTCTTTCCAGCGGGGCTGGTCAATGCCGAGCTGGTCGAGCATCGCCGAGAACTTGTTGCGGTTTTCAGCGCGGTCGATTGACACAGGCGATGTGCCGAGGATAGGCACATGGCGGCGGTAGAGCTTCATGGCCAGATTATTAGGAATCTGACCGCCCACGCTCACGATCACGCCGCGCGGACGCTCAAGCTCGATGATATCCATCACGCGTTCGAAGCTGAGCTCGTCGAAGTAGAGACGGTCGCACATGTCATAGTCGGTGGACACGGTCTCGGGATTGTAATTGATCATCACCGACTTGTATCCGAGCTTACGGCAAGTGTTGGCGGCGTTGACAGAGCACCAGTCGAATTCCACAGATGATCCGATGCGGTAGGCACCCGAGCCGAGCACTATTATATTATTGCCAGCGTTGAGGTCGAAAGGTATCGAATTGTCGTCGGCACCGTATGTCACATACAGATAGTTGGTGAGCTCGGGGTAAGCCGAGGCCACGGTATTGATACGCTTCACCTTGGGTGTGACATCAAGAGCCTTGCGGTGGGCGCGTGTGCGGAGCACCTCGGCCTCCATTGAGCCACCGGGGTTTTCCACCAGGCGCGCGATCTGGAAGTCGGAGAATCCCAGACGCTTGGCCTCCTTCATAGTGTCACGGTCAATGTCCTCGACCTTGTCGAAGCCGCGGAGCACACCGGCGAATTTCACGATATTGTTCAGACGGTCGATAAACCAGATGTCTATTTTGGTAAGCTCGGCTATGCGCTCAGGCGCGTACCCTTGCTCAAGAGCCTGGGCTATGGCGAAGATACGCATGTCTGTGGGATGCGTGAGCGCATGATCGAGGTCATCGAACTGTATGTCGTTGTTGCCGATGAAGCCGTGCATGCCCTGGCCGATCATACGCAGACCTTTCTGGATGATTTCCTCGAAAGATTTACCGATGGACATGATCTCGCCCACAGATTTCATGGATGAGCCGATCTCGCGGTCCACGCCCACAAATTTTGTCAGGTCCCAGCGGGGAATCTTGACAATCATATAATCGACCGACGGAGCCACATAGGCCGAATTGGGCGTACCCATCTCACCGATCTGGTCCAGAGTGTAACCCAGGGCGAGTTTGGCAGCTACGAAAGCCAGCGGGTAGCCCGAAGCCTTTGATGCCAGAGCCGAGGAGCGGCTGAGGCGGGCGTTGATCTCAATGATACGATAGTCGTTGGTCTCGGCGTTGAAGGCGTACTGGATATTGCATTCGCCCACGATGCCGATGTGGCGCACCACGCGGGTGGCGATATCCTCGAGCATCTTGATCTGCTCTCGGGAGAGCGACACGATAGGAGCCACCACAATTGACTCGCCGGTATGGATACCGAGGGGATCGAAATTCTCCATCGGCACAACGGTGAAGCAGTGGTCGTTGGCATCGCGGATCACCTCAAACTCGATCTCTTTCCATCCCTTGAGCGATTCCTCCACAAGAATCTGCCTGGAGTATGCCAGAGCGCTCTCGCAGTGGGGGATGAACTCCTCATCGTTGTTGCAGATGCCTGATCCGAGGCCACCCAGAGCGTAGCCCGAGCGCACCATCACAGGATAACCGATGCGGTGGGCCACCTCAAGAGCATCCTCAAGGCTCTCCACAGCCTGCGATACAGGGGTCTTGACATCAATTTCGTTGAGTTTCTTCACAAAAAGGTCACGATCCTCTGTGATCATAATGGCCTCGACTGATGTGCCGAGCACCTTCACGCCGTAGCGGTCGAGAGTACCGTTGAGATACAATTCGGTGCCACAGTTCAGGGCAGTCTGTCCTCCGAAAGCCAGCAGAATGCCGTCGGGGCGCTCCTTCTTGATCACCTCCTCGACAAACGCGGGAGTGATGGGAAGGAAATACACCTGGTCGGCCACACCCTCGGAAGTCTGGATTGTAGCGATATTTGGATTTATAAGCACGGTTGAGATACCCTCCTCGCGCATGGCTTTGAGTGCCTGCGACCCGGAGTAGTCGAATTCGCCGGCCTGTCCGATTTTCAAGGCACCGGAGCCTAACAGAAGTACCTTTTTCATAAGATAGTGATGTGAATGCAAAAATTTTCTGCAAAGTTACAAAAAACCGTTTATTCCAGATGAATGGGCAGACAAAAAAGTACGCGCTACAGATTCATGACGAAGTGACGAAGTGGCGCAGACGAGATGTATCGCGTCCCTACCACAGGTGTGCATTTTGGCGGGAGAGGATTACCAGCGGGAAATGGGTACGGGATGCTCGCGGCGGTAGCGGTCGATCTGGTCTTTTTGGAATTCATAGACCAATTTGTCGCGGAAGTCCCTGTATGTGAGGTAACGGCGGCCTTCCTGCTGCCACTGGCCGAAGACACGGCGCACCTCTGAGAGGGGCACGGTGAATTCCGGTACAGCATTGTCCACCAGATGGCCGTAGCCTGAGGGGTCATTGATGAAGCGGTCGAGCATCTGCTGTGTGAGAGGGATCATGTAGTCGGGGTATTCCTCCTTGGGTGGGGTAGGAGGCTTAGGTTGAGTAGGTCGCTTAGGCGGCTTAGGCGGCTTGGGCGGCTTGGGTGCGGACGCGATGTATCGCGTCCCTACCGGCTCGGGTGATTTGTTGGGGTGCTTCTCGGGCTGTTCGATGTTGGCGGCGGGGTCGATTTGCAGGATGAAAGTGTAGAAGAGGGCGCGGCGCATGGCCGACATCTTTTCGGGGATCTCGCGGGTAAGCTGCCAGCGGGTGACGTCGGCGATGATGCGGTCCTGCATCCGGCGCGAGAGGTGCGCTATGGCTTTTAGCCAGTCGTCTCTGAATATGCTTTCCATAGTAATGAGGAATTTTGAATTTGTGATTTTGAATTATTTTAGCGCAAAGATAATATATAAGTTTGTATTTTACAAATAAATCTTATATATTTTCGCTATGTAGATGGAGAACGCTCTGCTTCGCAGCGCGAGACGTAGGCGGCTCAGGCTCCTGTGCATATCAGGTGCCGAGGGTAATCAGGATTTTTTGCGGGGGGATTTCTTCTTAGGAGCTTCGGGAGCAGAGGGGGTATCGGGGGCAGAGGTGAGGATGCGCCGGCCCGAGTTGTCGGACAGGACATTGATCACAATCTGACGAATGAGGGTCTTGAGCTCGTCGATAAATTCGGCGGGCGAATACTGTCCGCGCTCAATGCGACGCAGCTTGTTCTCCCAAAGGCCGGTGAGCTTGGCGCTTTTCAGCAGTTCCTCATTGATGGTGGCTATCAGGTCGATGCCGGCCTGGGAGGCCATGATGTTTTTGCGCTCGCGGTAGAGGTAGCGACGCTTGAAGAGGGTTTCGATGATGGCTGCTCGGGTGGATGGGCGGCCTATGCCATTCTCTTTCATGGCATCTCGGAGCTCGTCATCGTCGACGGTCTTGCCGGCGGTCTCCATGGCGCGGAGGAGTGTGCCCTCGGTGTAGTATTTTGGCGGCTGTGTGGTCTTTTTCACAAAAGAGGGAGTGTGCGGGCCGGATTCACCCACGGTGAACGGAGGCAGGATGCGGTCGGAGGAATCGGCGGCATCCTGCTGCGGGTCGGCGGGGGCGTTGTCGTAGAGGACGCGCCAGCCAGGATCGACAATCACCTTGCCGCTGGCCTTGAATTTCGTCTTGTCAACATCGGCAGCGACAGTGGTGGTGGAGAACACGCAGTCGGGATAGAATGCGGCGATGAACCGGAGGGCTATCAGATGGTACAGCTTGCGCTCATCGCCTACGAGCACCGTTGGGCTCTCGCCGGTGGGTATGATGGCGTGGTGGTCGGTGACCTTGGAATTATCGAATACCTTTTTGCTCTTGGGGAGCTTCTTCAGTGCGAGCACCGGCGCTGTGAGCTGTGCATACGGAGCCATACGGCGGAGAATGTCGGGCACCTTGGTGTAGATGTCGTCGGTGAGGTAGGTGGTGTCAACACGCGGGTAAGTGGTGACTTTCTTCTCGTATAGGCTCTGGATGAGGCGGAGTGTATCGTCGGCGGTCCAGCCCCATTTCTTGTTACATTCCACCTGCAGGGATGTGAGGTCGAACAGGCGAGGCGGAGCTTCCTTGCCTTTCTTCTCGGTGACATCGGTGACAATGAGTGGGGATGCCACAAGAGAGCTGACGCAGACTGCGGCCTCGGACTCGGTCTTGAACTTCAGTCCCTGGCCGTTGAAAGTGACATCGCGGTAGAGGGTGCGAATCTCCCAGTAGTCCTCGGGCACGAAATTTGCTATCTCATGATGGCGCTGGACGATGAGAGCGAGCGTGGGTGTCTGCACACGGCCTACGGAGAGGACATTGCCCGACGAAGCGTACTTGAGGGAGTACAGGCGGGTGGCGTTCATACCAAGCAGCCAGTCGCCGATGGCTCGTGAAAGACCAGCGTGGTACAGGCGGTCGAAATCAGCCTCGGGCTTGAGGTCGGAGAATCCGGCGCGGATTGATTCGTCGGTAAGCGACGATATCCACAGACGGCTCACCGGACATTTTATGCCGGCTTTCTGCATGACCCAACGCTGGATGAGCTCTCCCTCCTGGCCGGCATCGCCACAGTTGATCACGCGGTCGGCCTTTGCAATGAGTGTCTCGATAACATGGAACTGCTTCTCAATGGAAGGCTGTGGAATCACCTTGATACCGAAGCGTGGAGGAATCATCGGCAGCTGTCCGAGCGACCAACGGCGCCAGAGGTCGGTATAGTCGGCCGGCTCTTTCAGGCAGCAGAGATGCCCGTATGTCCAGGTGACGACATACTGACAGTCGGCGGATGCCCCCTCGAAGAATCCCTCGCGTCGGATCGTGGCTCCGAGGATGGCTGCTATGTCTTTGGCTACGCTTGGTTTCTCAGTGATGCAGAGAATCATTTTTTAAGTACGAGGTATGAAGTACGAAATAATGAAATCGTTCAGCCTTTCAGGCTGGAAGATAGTGATTGGACTTTCCGGGGGTTTCGCTTCGCTCAACCCCCGGTTACAATAATTGAGCCCATTCGGGCTCACAAAGGTTAACGAAAGGTTAACCGTTAGTTATTTGTTCTTTGGTTTTGGCCTCGCACCAGAGGGCTTCCATCTCGGAGAGTGACATGTCGGTAAGGCTGCGGCCGGCGGCTTTGGCCTTGGCTTCGATATAATTGAAGCGGGAGATAAACTTCCGGTTGGTGCGCTCAAGGGCGTTCTCGGGGTTGATGTCGTACAGGCGCGCGGCGTTGATCACAGCGAAAAGCAAGTCGCCGAACTCCTCCTCAAGGCGGTCGTAGTCCTTTGACTGAATCTCGGCCTCGACCTCGGCGGTCTCTTCCTTGACCTTGTCCCAGACCTGTGTCTTGTCTTCCCAGTCGAATCCGACATTGGCGGCTTTCTGCTGTATGCGGTAAGCCTTGACAAGGGCTGGGAGAGCCATGGGAACTCCGGCGAGGACAGTGCGGTTGCCTCCCTTTTCCTTGAGCTTGATCTGTTCCCAGTTCTGCTCTACCTGGTGGGCATCGTCGGCCTTTACGTCGCCGAAGATGTGCGGATGGCGGAAAATGAGCTTTTCGTTGAGCCGGTCGGCCACATCGGCTATGTCAAAATCGCCTTTCTCATCACCGATCTTGGAATAGAACAGCACGTGGAGCAGGACATCGCCAAGCTCCTTGGAGATATTGGTGGAATCATCGTCGAGCAGAGCCTGGGTGAGCTCGTAGACCTCCTCGATGGTGTTGGGCCGGAGGGAATCGTTGGTCTGCTTCGCATCCCATGGACACCGCACGCGGAGTATGTCAAGGGTATCTATGACACGGCCGAGAGCTTCGAGTTTTTCTTGACGTGAATGTGACATTATATTTTTTAGAGTGTGTCTAATAATAAAAGTTAACGCATGGACGGTTTATCTCCGAGGG
>X363_Desmarests_Spiny_Pocket_Mouse__coassemble_953_pt1 | contig 12989 bp, 12 predicted proteins | sample X363_Desmarests_Spiny_Pocket_Mouse__metabat2_high_PE_013 | metagenome-assembled genome bin X363_Desmarests_Spiny_Pocket_Mouse
GTCATGCGTTCTCCGAAGTCTCGTTTTTGGAGCAGGCTTATCCCGAACTCGCGTTGTTAGTTTGTAGTTGTTCGTTGATACCGGCTATTTTTCAATTTTGGGCAACTTTATTTGATTGAGCGCCTGGGTAATGGGAGCCGGGAGCCACACAGCCATATGCCCGGGGCCACGGTGCGCCCATGCATAATAAGGTATCAGATTGAGTGTGACATCGCGTAGCTCCAGACGTCCGCCCGCATCCGCGTTCAGGGATTGTGCCGGGAGGCTCAGCTCAGTGATACCCTGGAGCTTGTCGGCAGAATGCTTCGCGCTGATTTTGGGGCAATTTGACAAACTCACATTGAGCACATCAAAATCATTGTCAGGCCATTCGGCGCAATATACTATCGGGCCACGTTCCACTGCCACGCGGCCGCGGTCGGCCTCAACTTTCTCATTGGCCATAACCAGACGCGGCTCCATGTCGAAATGGATGTCAACCCTGTCACCTTTGCGCCATTTGCGGTCAATTGTGAAGTAGCCATTCCCAAGAGCAGCATCCACTTTCTCACCGTTGACAGAAACGCTGTAACCCAATCGCTTGCCATCGGCATAACTATACAGATCGCCGGGCACGGGCGTTCCCTGCACCCAACCCGGGATGCGGATCTTCATGGCGAAACTACCCGCCCGGTTTTTCTCCACATCTATCGTTATGTCGCCATTCCAAGGATATGAAGTAGTCTGTCTTAGCGCCACCTCCTTGCCGTCAATAGTAAGATTGGCAGCATTCGGCATAAAGAGATTCACATACAGATCATTGCCACGTGTGGCATACACATAACCTGGCACAGACGGAATGAAGCGGCTGATATTCGACGGGCAGCATGCGCAGCCAAACCAAGGCTGGCGCTGATATTCCTTGCTGCATTGCAAAGGATTGGGATAGAAAAAAGCACCTCCGTCAAGTGACACACCGGCAAGCACACCGTTATACAAGGTGCGCTCAAGCACATCATAGTACTTCGACTCGCCGTGCAGCAGGAAAAGACGGTGATTGACATATACGTTGCCGATTGCCGCACAAGTCTCACAATAGGCAGTCTCGTTGGGAAGCTCGTAGTTGTCACCGAATGCCTCTCCATGATGGCGCGCGCCTATGCCCCCTGTGATATAGAGCTTCTTACTTACGATATTATCCCATATGCGGTCGATAGTAGCGATATATGCCGAGTCCTGCGTCAATGCGGCCACATCGGCAATACCGGCATACATATATGCGGCACGCACCGCATGGCCGACGGCCTCATCCTGTTCAATAATCGGCTTGTGTGATTGCGAATAGAGGTCGTGTATTGAAGTTTTCCCGCGCATGTCCAGGAAAAATTTTGCCTGATCAAGATATTTGCGGTCGCCTGTGACAAGATACAGCTTTGCGAGTCCCATCTCGGCAATCTGATGGCCCGGGACACGCGCCACCTGATTCTCCCCGGAGCCGACCTCACGGCAGATACAGTCGGCGTACCTGATGGCTATATCCAGGAAATTGCGTTTGCCTGTGGCCTGGTAATGAGCCACGGCACCTTCAAGCATATGCCCGAGGTTGTAGAATTCGTGGCTTAGCACCTCCACGGTCTCCCAACGGTGAGCGCCGCTCCACTGATGCGGATGCCAGGGATTCATCTGGCGCGCCGTATACAGATAGCCATCCGGCTCCTGTGCCGCGGCCACTACCTGAAGCACACTGTCAATATATGCCTCCAGGCGCGCATCGGGATACATCTGCAAAGTATATGATGCTCCCTCGATAGTCTTGTACACATCAGTGTCGTCAAACGAGAATCCACCCACATGATAAGTGGAGTCCGGGGTAAGAGCTCTTACGAAATTATCATAACGCCCGGTCTCTTCGCATTTGCTGAAGGCCAGTGGTATCGTGACTTCACGACTGGCCTTCAGACGCTGTCCCCAGAAGCCATCAGTGACCTTGACTTTGGTAAAATTCACAGGATCATATGGATACCCGTATGCATTGGTCTGAGCCAGAGCCGCCGCTCCGGTCATTGACATGACAGCGAAGGCTGCCAAAAACTTATTTATTTTCATGGGATCAGAGATAATTATAGATAAGGTACAGCGTAACTCAGCGGTTGCTGTACATAGAATCATAGTAACGGAGGTAATCACCAGAGGTGACATTATCCATCCACTCCTGATTGTCAAGATACCAACGCACAGTCTTTTCGATGCCTTCCTCGAACTGAAGCGACGGCTCCCAGCCCAGCTCAGCCTTGAGCTTGCGGGAATCAATGGCGTAACGCAGGTCGTGTCCGGCACGGTCGGTGACGTATGTGATCAGGTCGAGCGACGCACCCTCAGGATTACCGAGCAGACGGTCGACAGTCTTGATTATGACCTTGATTATATCTATGTTCTTCCATTCGTTGAAGCCACCGATATTATATGTCTCTGCAATCTTGCCATGATGGAAGATTGTATCTATGGCGCGGGCATGATCCACCACGTAGAGCCAATCGCGTACATTCTCGCCCTTGCCATACACCGGCAGCGGTTTGCGGTGACGGATATTATTGATGAATAGAGGTATCAATTTTTCAGGGAACTGATACGGGCCGTAATTATTGGAGCAGTTAGTGATGATGGTCGGCATACCGTATGTGTCGTGATATGACCGTACGAAATGGTCGCTTGATGCCTTGCTCGCGCTGTACGGCGAATGAGGGTCATATTTGCGTGTCTCCACAAAAAATTCATCTCCATACACTTCGTGGGCTGAGATATCATCCCTGCGTCCTTCGGGGCATGTGAGCTCAAGGGCACCATACACCTCGTCGGTGGATATGTGGTAGAACAACTTTCCATCGAACCTTTCCGGAAGCGACTCCCAATATACCTTGGCCGCTTGCAGCAGTGAGAGTGTACCCATCACATTGGTGCGGGCAAAAGTGAACGGATCCTTGATGGAACGGTCGACATGGCTCTCAGCAGCGAGATGTATCACACCATCGATATGATATTTCTCCATCAGAGCCAGCATGGCATCATAATCACAGATGTCAGCTTTCTCGAAGAAATAATTGGGTTTGTCCTCTATATCCCTGAGATTGGCAAGATTGCCGGCATAGGTGAGCTTGTCAACGTTGATGATGCGGTACTCTGGATATTTATTTACAAACAGGCGCACTACATGGCTGCCGATGAATCCGGCTCCGCCGGTAATCATTATGTTGCGATGTTCCATCATCAGATATTCTATCATTAATAGTATAAACAGATCTACGCGTTGCTCGTTTCCATTGTCACCTGCGCAGCCTTTACTTTTCGGTTGATAAGTTTGATTCCCAGAATCCACACTAAAATATCAACAGCGAAAAGTATATTTATGTTTACCACCTGCGAAAGGGCGATACTCAAAGCCGTGAACAGGAACGACATGAACACGATAAGCGAGAGCGCGCGACGCTGGCTCATTCCCATGGCAAGGAACTTATGGTGTATGTGGTTTTTGTCAGGCAGGAATGGGTTATTATGCGTCTGCACACGGTGCAGATACACACGCACCACATCAAAGCAAGGCACAAGCAGCGGAACGAAAGCCAGCACGAACATATTGCTATAATGTAGCTCGGGCATAGGCACATGCACACTGATCTTTATGCTAAGGATCGTAAGCGCCACCCCGATAGTAAGCGATCCTGTGTCGCCCATGAAAATTTTCTTATGATTTTCGGCACGGCCGAACACATTGTAATAAAAGAACTGGATGAGCACGCCCAATGTGGCAAATGCAAACATCGAGAAGATGTAGTCGCCTGCCAGATAATATATGGTGCCATATATGAGCATGGCCACGCTGGAAAGTCCTGACGCCAAGCCGTCAATACCATCGATCAGGTTAATGGCATTGATGATAAACACTGTCACCAGTATGGTGAGCAGCCATGAAATGATCTGCGGCAACTGGTAGATGCCGAACAGACCATGAAGATTGTCAATATGTATACCACCTGCTATGAGCAAGACACCACAGAGCACCTGAGCGATGAATTTCGCACGGTATCGCATGCCGATGAGATCGTCGGCAAGACCAATCACATATACAAGGATCATCGCACAAACACAGAATGGCAGGCAATCAATCTGAGCCTCGATCATACGTGGAACATCCACGGCTGGCGAATAACAGCCAATGCCGCACAGAAGCGCCAGGGAGAACATTACCACAGGCATGAAGGCCATGCCTCCGAGGCGTGGAACAGTACTGGTGTGAATCTTGCGTTCGTCGGGCTCATCGAACAGCCTCTTGCGGAACGAGATTAGCAGAATCTGGGGAATAACAATACCTCCGCAGAACAGTGCCACAAGCGCTACAATAACGTTGATAATAAGCCAAAAAGACATAATTACAAACTAAGACAATTTAGAAGTGAATCAATAGTTAAAAAACAATGATAGGTTGTATCTTTTTCAGAATCAATGGCGTGACATCCACTTAACAATCATGTCAATCATTGCCATCGGTATTGGCATAACCATAATGGTACCCATATTGATAGCCGTAACGATACCCATACTTGGATCCGTATCGGCCATAGCCTCCATCCGTGCCATTAAGCATGATTGTCATGTTGCGGAACTTCTTCTCATCATAATACTTCTGTATTTCGGGAAGCATACTACGCTCGAACAATCTTGAACGAAGCACGAAGATAGTCATATCAGCCACCTGGTTGATGATAGCAGCATCAGCCACGATTTCTACCGGCGGACAATCAAGGAAGATGTAATCGTAGTCGCGTTTTAGTGCTGCGATGATTGTCTCAAGGCGACCGTTGAACAGAAGCTCGGTCGGATTAGGCGGCATTGTGCCTATAGGTATCACATCCAGACCTGGATTTACCACATCGTGGCATATAATACTCTGGATATCATCGGTCTGCCCTGCCAGATAATTAGAAATACCGGTCTTTGGCGACGATGCGTACTTGCTGAGACTGCCCCTGCGCAAGTCAAGGTCAATGACAATCACGCGCTTATCCTTGATCGCAAGCGAAGTAGCCAGGTTAAACGTAGAGAATGTCTTGCCACTGCCTGGATTGGCTGATGTCACGGCAATGACATTTCCATGGCTGTCACGTCCGGCCATGAATTCGAGATTGGTACGCACAACACGGAAAGCCTCATTGATGACATTCCGGCTATGACTCTTCACCACCACGAGCGCATCCTGATTCTTCTGCGGGAGAGTGCGGCCATACCATGTGCGCACAGGCTTGAATGCCAACGGAATCTCACCGACGAAGGGAATAGTGAGTACTTCGAGGTCCTTGCGCCCACGCACGACAGTATTCAGACTCTCCCTCAGAAATATGATCAGAGCCGGAAGCGCCGCCCCGATCACAAACGCTATCATCAGAATAGACGAACGCACCGGCGCAGTGGGAGCATTGCTGCCGCTCGGCTTATTGAGCAGACGGGTATTGTAGGCGGTAAATGCCTGCGAGAGCTCATTTTCCTCGCGTTTCTGCAACAGATACAGGTAGAGCGACTCTTTCACTTTCTGCTGACGTTCTACAGAAAGGAGATATTTTGCCTGCTTAGGATTGGACTGGATACGTGACGTGGCCTGTCCGCTGAATCCCTGGAGGCTCTTTATCTCATTGCTGAGCGAGATTATCTGGTTGTCGATGGATGAGATGAGCGATGTGCGCAGGCTGCCGAGATTATTGTCCATCTCCTGCACAAGCGGGTTGGCAGGGGAAGAATGTGCCACCAGGCTGTTGCGCTCCATCATCACCTTATTATACTCTCCTATCTGGGATGCCACGCTCGCGTCGGTTATACCGGCTGTGACGGGAAGCAACTGGTCGGCATTGGCCGAATTGCTCAGATAGTTGCGCACATAACGCGCCATGTACACCTTGTTGTTCAAATCCTTGATGTCCATATTGGCCTGATTGGCCTGCTGCATGTACATGCTTGCGGCGGCATCAACGTCGGGCAACAGGTTCTCGCTCTTGAACGAGGAAATATCATTGTCCACATTGCCGAGTTCGCTCTCAATCACACCCAGACGATCGTTGATAAACATGGATGTGCTCACGGCTATCTGGTTTTTGTCACGCACCCAATTCTCATTATATACCAGTATCAGAGTGCTCAATATATCATCTGCACGGGCTATGGACTGATCCGTGCATGTGAGCTTGATGATTGAAGCCTTTTCATTTTTCTGCCCCACGCTCATTTTGGCCGTGTATATAGCCACTGCGGCATCCTTGGGGATTTTGTCGATATATATTTTCGAAGGGCGTTCGCCCACAAATTTATTGTTTGCAGCCACGGCGATAAATCCAAGCGGTGTCGCGATAGTGTCGCCCACTGCACCGCCGAAAGTCTTATCTTTCTGCAACTCCTCCGCACCAAGTTTGAAATCCGAGAATGTCAGGGAACTGCTGTCGCCCAACTCCACGACACACGAAGCGGAAGCCGACGGAGCCAAATCCACAAACTCCACAGTGACAGGCAGGTTGGAAGCATACAATGGATTTCTGTGGAATGTGCCTTCTGAAGCATAATTGATGTCAAGATTGAGACGGTCCACCACCTCGGCCATAAGATCGGGAGCCAGCAGCGACTCAATCTCATTGTTGATGTTGACCGACGATTTGAATAGCCCCAGGTCAGAGAAAGCGTCAGCCTCCGTACCGCTCTGCCCCTTCCCATCATCCTTGATCAGTATGGAGGCAGTGCGCGTGTATACTGGCGTGGCACGCAGGATATACAGATATGCCAATCCTACGCAGAACACAATTGAAATAAGAAACCAATACCACTTGTTGAGACACAAATACAGTATGTCCTTGATATTAACAGCCTCGTTCTGCGGTCTCTGCGCAGGACGCGCACCCGTCTGTGTGATTATTTCTGCCATGTGTATTCAGATATTATTTAAAGACAAGTACGCCGATTGACATAAGGAATGTGGCAAGCGACATCCAGAATCCATATGTCTGGAGTGTATTGCCGTTGACGGTAGAGCCACGCTGAGCCTTTTCGTTTGGCTCAACATATATCACATCGTCCTGCTGCAGATAGTACACGGGTGAGGAATATACGCTGGCAGCATTGGTGAGGTCCACCTGATACACCTGCTCCTTGTTGCCATCGCTGCGGATTATGGTCACATTCTCGCGCCGACCGTCTATCGTGAGATCACCGGCATCAGCTATGGCATCGAGTATCGTGAGTTTATCCTTACGGATGGGGACACGCCTGGGACTTTTAACCTCGCCGAGCACAGCCACCGACAGATTCATGAACTGCACTATCACCACCGGATCCTTCACCAGGTCGCGCTGGGTGAGCTGCGAGCGGATATACGCGGCAACCTCCTCGCGGGTCATGCCTTGCACATGTATCGTGCCGATCACAGGAAAATCAATGTTACCGTATGAATCCACAATATATCCTATCCCGCCGGTGCCGCTATTGCTCGAAGAATTGAGCATGGAGGAATTGCTGCCGGTCTGTATGTTGAACTGATCAGTGAGACGCTGGTCAGAAGTGCTGACGATGATCTGCAGTTGATCCTTGGGCTGTATGATAATCTTGTTGGATGTGGCCACATAAAGCTCGGAGCCTGGATGTACGTCCTGAAAATACACTATATCCTTTGGCGTTGAGCATGAGACTGCAGCAAGCGAAGCAATTGCGGCGAGCGCAAGACTTTTCAGTTTCATTGTATTTAAAATAGTTTATAAGTTATTCCGTTATTTATCAGTCATAGCACCTGAATATGCATGCGCGACGGCATTTTTACCAAAATCCGCCATGCACACAAACACAAACATTTAATAAGCAATGCCTTACACGCACTGGTATGACTTGCTTATAATTTCTGTCGCAAAATTACAAAAAAAAGATGAGATAAGCAAAAAGACAGCGGATTAAATATTTTTAACTCATTAAAGCATCTGCAGGCCATCAGTTGGCACCCTCCGATCACGCAAAGAGCTCGCGAAACGCTTCTTCGACCTTAGAGACCTCCACAACCTTGATCTTCAGGCTACCAGTGTCCACTCCTTTGAGATTATGCGCAGGTATAATAATTGTATGCATCCCTAATTTCTCAGCCTCGGAGATACGCTGCTCTATACGGGTCACAGGACGGATCTCGCCCGCCAGACCAACCTCGCCGGCAAAACAGATGCGGCGGTCGATGCTCATGTCCACATTGCTCGACAGTATCGCACTGATCACAGCCAGATCCAGAGCCGGATCATTCACCTTCAATCCCCCCGCGATGTTGAGGAACACGTCTTTCTGCGCCAGTTTGAATCCAACGCGCTTTTCAAGCACAGCCAGAAGCATGTTCATGCGTTTACCGTCGAATCCTGTCACGGAACGCTGCGGAGTGCCATATGCAGCTGTGCTCACAAGAGCCTGCACCTCGATCAGGAACGAACGGGCACCCTCAATGGTCACGCCTACGGCCACACCAGAAAGTTTCTCGTCAGAGTGGCTCAGGAGCATCTCCGACGGATTGGTGACCTCGCGCAGCCCGCGCTGGCACATCTCGTATATTCCAAGCTCAGATGTGCTGCCGAATCTGTTTTTGATGGCACGGAGTATACGGTACATATACTGGCGGTCACCCTCGAACTGGAGCACCGCATCCACTATATGCTCAAGCACTTTCGGGCCGGCCAGACTGCCTTCTTTATTAATATGGCCTATCAATATCACCGGGGTGCCTGAATCCTTGGCATACTTCAACAGCCTGGCAGCACATTCGCGCACCTGGCTCACGCTTCCGGCCGCCGATTCTATATCGTCGCTGGCAATGGTCTGTATGGAATCGACCACCACGATTCCGGGCTGTACATCCTCGATATGGTCGAATATATTCTGGAGCGATGTCTCGCACACGATGAAACAGTTGTCGCTCCCCCGCCCTATCCTGTCGGCGCGCATCTTCAGCTGCGTGGCGCTCTCCTCGCCCGACACATATAATATAGTCTTTGACTTTATTGACAACAGATTCTGGAGCACGAGCGTAGACTTGCCTATGCCTGGCTCCCCGCCCAGCAGCACTATCGATCCCTGCACCAGGCCGCCGCCCAGCACACGGTTAAGCTCGCCCGACGGCAGATGTATGCGGCTCTCGTCGGTCGACTGTATCTGCGACACAGCCACCGGGCGGCTTTTGCCAGCCGACGCCACAGGCGATGCCGAGCGGCTGCGACCGGCAGGGCGTATGCGCTCCTCCACCATTGTGTTCCATTCGCCGCAAGCCGGACACCTGCCCTCCCAACGTGGCGACTCATTGCCGCACGCCGTACAGAACCATGCTGTCTTCTCTTTTTTATTTGCCATCTCTTCTGCGGAATTCCGATAGGGTTATTGCTGTAGCCACAGCCACATTAAGGGACTCTGACGTAGGCCTGCCGGCAGGATAGGATGGGATCAGCAACCTGCGGCTCACCGCAGCGGCCACCTCATGGCTGATACCGCGGCCTTCGTTGCCCATCACCACTATGCCACAGTCACGCAAATCAGCGCCGTAAATGTCCTCGCCATCAAGAAATGTGCCGTAAACCGGCGCATCCATCCGCCCAAGCACCTCCGCCAAGTCACAATAATACACACGCACACGCGATATGGCGCCCATGGTCGACTGCACCACCTTCGGTTGCCACACATCGGCCGTATCACGCGATGCCAGAACAGTATCGACCCCCATCCAGTCGCACACGCGCAGGATAGTGCCGAGATTGCCGGGATCCTGCACACAATCAAGCGCCAGAGCCAGATTATCCCGGAAATACCCCACAGCAGGCACAGCAAACACATCAGGCATCCTGTATATGGCTATGACACGAGGCGCAGTGCTGAGCGAAGTGATACGGTCAAGGTCGCTTTGCCTCACCACCTCCACACCTCGCACATCAGGATGCTCACCTGCCCATTCAGCTGTGGCCAGCACGGCCTCCACGGCAAAATGCGGCAGCGTATCCAACACACATTTCGTACCCTGAGCCATGAACAGCCCTGAGCCACGGCGCCCTTTAGCCGTGGACAGCGAAGCATAAATCTTGCGGAGATTATTGGTGAGCATACGCTGGGGGGGGATGTCAGTCTTCGTACTCCGTAGGATCGTCGATACCCGCCTCGGCCAGAGCCTGACGGCGTTCGATACATGTGCCGCAGCGGCCGCAGTGTTTCTCGCCACCGCGATAGCATGAATAGGTATGGCCGTAGTCCACTCCATACTGCTTGCCGCGCATCGCGATCTGGGTCTTGGACAGCAGCGTATAGGGCGCCCGCAGTTCTATATGTTCGTACGTACCCTCGGCTATCGCCTTCGACATCGCCCGGATGAATCCATCGCGGCAATCGGGATATATGGCATGGTCGCCGGCATGGTTGGCTATCATCACCGCAGTAAGGCCTCGGCTCTCGGCCAGACCTGCGGCAGCGGCCAGCATTATACCATTGCGGAACGGCACCACGGTGGATTTCATGCTGTCGAAATCGTACGCTCCGTCCGGCACAGCATCTCCGCCCTCCAGCAGCGAACTGTAGAAATGCTCGCCTATGAAGCCAAGATTTATCTCCACCAGTTCTATGCCGAGCTTGCTGCAGTGGTATCGCGCGCACTCGGCCTCACGCTCATTGTGGTTTGATCCGTACATGAAGTTCACGGCCATCTCGATACTGTTCTGATACTCATACAGCATCGTCACCGAATCCATTCCGCCCGAGAGCACTATCAAAGCATCTTTTTTCATATCGTTGGATTTATCTTCAGTTTCACACTTTCACTCTATTTCATCGCCTCAAACAGGCGCTCGCGCACCATTTCCTGATGCTCGGCATCACCATGGTTGGCAAACGGATGTATCGATATGCCTCCGCGCGGCATGAATCTGCCCTGCACCTCGATATAGCGCGGATCCATCAGGGCCACAAGATCATTGAGAATCACATTCACCACATCCTCGTGGAAATCGCCATGGTTACGGAAACTGAACAGATACAGCTTCAGGCTCTTGCTCTCCACCATCCGTATGCGCGGTATATACCGTATCACGATCTTGCCAAAATCAGGCTGCGATGTGATCGGGCATAATGTGGTAAACTCCGGACAGTCAAGCGTAACCACATACTCCCGGCCGGGATGCCTGTTCTCGAAAGTCTCAAGCAACGACGGATCATAATCCGTAGGATATTTCACCCCCTTGTTGCCGAGCAACGTCAGGGAAACTTCTTCGCTTCTTTCCATAAACACATATTTTGACGCAAAAATACGAAAAAATTTGTATCAGACGAAAAAAACACTTACCTTTGCACTCGTAAAAAATGTCGCGGGGTGTAGCACAGTTGGCAGCGCGCCACGTTCGGGACGTGGAGGTCGGAAGTTCGAGTCTTCTCACCCCGACATTTTTATATCTCTTTTATACGTTGCCCGGATGGCGGAATAGGTAGACGCGCCGGTCTCAAACACCGGTGGAGCAATCCATCTCGGTTCGATCCCGAGTCCGGGTACATATAATGACTGAAAATCATATGATTTTCAGTCATTATTTTTGTTTTAAGGTGTACTAAAAGTGTAGGCCTAATTGTAAAAAAGTGGCCTAATTGGGCCTAATTGTAAAAAAGTAGGATGAAATCTTTGTAAGTCCGTATAACTTAAATAGGTACAGTGGGTTTTGATTTTGGATTACTTTTTAACATATAATCCTCAAAACGAAACGGAGGACGGAAACAAATCGAAGCGACCAAAAATTAAAACGAAACGCAACTTATAACAAAACGAAGCGTACCTCCGGGTACGCTTTTTTAATCGTTCACATTTCTCTTAATCAGGCTCAAATGTCGTCTTATTGTCGGTTTCGGCTTTGAGGCGTGCGGCCTCGATGATGGCCTCTGCCTCCTCGATAGTCACCTCCATGTAGTTGTCCTCGGAGTCTCCGGCGCCGAGGTAGGCCACGGGCGAGAAATAGGGATACTCGGGATTGTAGTCCCTGCGTGTTATGGTGTGGCCTTCGGAGGCCGTGAGGCGGCGCAGCGGCCGGTTGTAGGTTTCAGTAGTCATATTCGTTCAGTATTAGTCGTTATACAATGGTGTAGTTCTTGGCCTGCGCCAGGGCTATGGTGTCCTCGTCGAGTTTGGCGATGTTGGCCGCGCCCAGGGTAAGTTGCTTGCTTGGTTTGTCCGAATTGTCGGCGAGGCGGTCTATTATCTCCGTGAGATTTTCTTTTGCCAGTCCCGTGAAAAGGTCTATCCGCAGGCCTGTGTTGAATCCGCGCTCGACCGTCACCTCCTTGACCTTAGACCCGGCGGCCTCATTCGCGGCCAAAAGATAGACGGTCGATTCATACGACTGGTTGCCCAGGTGCACATGAATATTCAATGCTTTTGTGGGATTGCCTATCACCCTACAAAAACCGGGGGTGTCTGTCCTGTCTGTGGCACGTCCAAGGCCCGGCAGATACACATGGCACACGTTATCACGGGTCGCACAGCCGTCCCCTATCAATATGCCGTTGTTGGTTGTCTGTGTCATCGCCGGCAGATGGATTTCCGACATGTTTCTCATGTCGCCCTGTATGACAGCACCGCCGGACAAAAATTCGAACGCCGGCAGTTCAATCGAGGCAAGAGCCGTGCCGCCGGACGCCACAACGCCGCCGAAGATCGTCCTTAGCGACGGCAGCACAACACGCTCAAGCCCATTGCATCCGGACGCTATCGCGGAGGCGCCCGAAATGGTTTCAAGCGAGGGCAGTTCAATAGAGGTCAAGGCCGCGCAGTTGGAGGCTACCGTGCCGTTAACCGAGAGAAGTTCCGGCAACGCAAGTTTTGCAATCTTATCATTATAGATAATTAAACCGCCGCTCTTTATCCGTTTTAGCCGGGGGATTTCTGCTTTAAATAAAGAAACCGCAATTCAGTCCCCTATGCAGAGTGTTTTTGCGATATC
>X363_Desmarests_Spiny_Pocket_Mouse__coassemble_1000_pt1 | contig 12382 bp, 8 predicted proteins | sample X363_Desmarests_Spiny_Pocket_Mouse__metabat2_high_PE_013 | metagenome-assembled genome bin X363_Desmarests_Spiny_Pocket_Mouse
CCACAGGGGGCAGTCTTCGCCGTCGCAAGGGGTCAAACAGCAACGCCTTTTCCAAGCAGCAGGGAGGCGATATTTCAAGAGGTATGCTCAAAGGACTTATCAAGCGAAAGGAGAACCTGACGGCCAAGCTCGCTACAATACAGTATGAGATTGAGCAGCATAAAGACCAGATGGTTGACTTCAAGCAGATGGGTATCGACCATATCTTCGTGGACGAGTCTCACCAGTTCAAGAATCTGATGTTCAACACACGTCATTCGCGTGTCGCCGGTCTTGGTAGTGCTGATGGCTCACAAAGAGCATTGAATCTACTCTTTGCTATCCGCACCATTCAGGAACGCAACGGCAAAGATTTGGGCGCTACTTTCCTCAGTGGTACTACAATCTCTAATTCATTGACGGAGTTGTATCTGTTGTTCAAGTACCTACGTCCAAAGGAACTTGAACGGCAGGAGATTCGGTGCTTCGACGCATGGGCGGCTATCTTCGCCAAGAAGACAACCGACTATGAGTTCAATGTCACAAATAATATTGTGACGAAGGAAAGATTCAGGTATTTCATTAAGGTGCCGGAGTTAGCGGCATTCTACAATGAAATAACGGACTACAGAACTGCCGAGGATGTCGGAGTGGATAGACCTATGAAGAACGAGATTCTTCACAATATTCCACCGACCCCACAGCAGGAGGATTTCATCCAAAAGCTGATGGAGTTTGCCAAAAGCGGTGACGCTACCATCCTTGGTCGTGCGCCATTGTCTGAAACTGAGGAGAAAGCGAAGATGTTGATTGCCACCGACTATGCCCGTAAGATGTCGTTGGATATGCGTATGATTGACCCCAATTATACGGATGACCCGAACAACAAGGCGAGTCACTGTGCCAAGATGATAGCCCACTATTATCATAAGTACGATGAGCAGAAAGGAACGCAGTTCGTGTTCAGCGATCTGGGGACATATAAGCCCGGCGAGTGGAATGTCTATTCAGAAATCAAGCGAAAGCTGATTGAAGATTATGGCATACCACCGCATGAAATCCGGTTCATTCAAGAATGCAAGACAGAGCGGTCAAGAAAGGCTGTCATACAGGCGATGAATGATGGTGATGTGCGTGTTCTCTTTGGCTCAACATCTATGCTGGGTACAGGCGTAAACGCCCAACAAAGAGCTGTTTGCGTCCATGAACTTGACACGCCGTGGCGCCCAAGCGATTTGACTCAGCGTGAGGGGCGTGCAATACGTGCCGGCAACGAAATTGCAAAGTTGTATGCCGACAACAAGGTTGATGTAATCATCTATGCAGTAGAGAAATCTCTGGACTCATACAAGTTTAACCTTCTCCATTGTAAAGCCACATTCATCGACCAGCTGAAGAAAGGCGCATTGGGTGTCCGCACTATTGATGATGGCGCGATGGATGAGAAATCAGGCATGAACTTCTCGGAGTATATGGCCATTCTTTCCGGCAATACAGACTTGCTCGACAAGGCTAAACTTGAAAAACGCATAGCGGCGTTGGAGAGTGAACGTAAGTCTTTCAACAAGGGAAAAGCAGATAGCCAGTTCCGGCTCCAGACCATAAACCACGACATTGCCAACAATGAAGCGGCGATGGAGCGGATGAAAGCCGACTATGATCGATATAATAAGGTGGTTCAGCGAGACAAAGACGGCAATCCCGTCAACAATCTCACTGTTGACGGCTGCAAATTCAAGGACGAGCAGAATATGGGAGTTCACCTGCAAGGAATGGCACAACGAACCGACACCCACGGCCAATATGTCCGTGTCGGCGAAGTCTATGGCTTCCCAATCTCCATTATTTCAGAGCATACCCTGATTGATGGCAGGGAGGGTGTTCAGAACCGCTTCGTTGTCGAAGGCTCATACAAGTACAAATACAACAACGGCTTCATAGCCATGAGCGACACCCACGCTGCCTGTATGAACTTCGTCAACGCTCTGGAGAAAATCCCCGGCATTGTTGAGCAGTACGAGGAGCGAATCGCCAAACTCAAGGCCGATGTACCAATTTTGGAAGGCATTGTTACCAAGCAATGGGGCAAGGAGGATGAGTTGAAGAAGCTCAAATCCGAACTCGCCGCACTTGACCGCAAAATCACATCGGAACTGAAGCCCAACGACGCAGAGGAAGCAGCCCGTGCCAAAGTAGTCATCCCGACCAAAGGCAACGGCGAACCCCTCGATGAACCTGCACCGTCTCAATCAAAAGACGCCAAAAAGTCAATGGTAGCAGAGCCAGTTCCAGAGTATCCTATCCAAGCCCGGGCTTATGCTGCCGCCGCAACGAACTCCGACCGCTTTCGTGCCGGCCCCAAGATGTAGATTCAGAGCAAGTAGTGATCCGTCATTGCTTGCTCTTTTTCTTTTTGCCGTAACCCTTCTCTATGCCGTGTTTCGCCATCCATTGATACAAAGTCTTACGGGCCACTCCTAACATACCGGCCGCTTTCGCAACATTGCCATTTGTCTGTTTCAGAGCGAGTCTCACATTGCTTTTCTGTTCTCTTTCGTTGTCGGTTAAATCAAAATGTGGCAGGATTCTTATTGCGTCCTCGGGGATTCTCTTTCCGGTTGTAATGTTTATCGCATCCTTTATCGTCTTGAACAGTTCCCTTATATTTCTTGTCCAGATATGACCGGTTATGGCATGTATTGCTTTAGGGGAAAGTGTCTTTACCTCCTTGCTCTGAGACATACAGTAATGTTCGGTCAACTCTCTCGCAAGCGTTGGAATATCATCTTTGTAAGCATTCAGAGACGGCATTGTGAGAGTGTTGCGGCTAATGACCTGTATGAGATTCCGTGAGATTGTCCCATTTTCCACACCTTCTTCAAATGGATGACGCATGGAGCAGATAATAACACCGGTGAAATCTGTTCTGCATTTCCCATCGGACAATGTGTATTTACCATTCTTGAATATTTCAGCCAGCACATCTTGCGCTTCAATGTCAAGATGGTCAATCTCATGAAAATATAGAGTGCCATGGTCGGCATTCTCCATTATTGCATTGATGTTATTGGTAAAATATTTCTTGTCTTTCTCGCCCCATAGCATCGGATGGCGGTTTTCCGGCAGTTTACAGTTGACAAACACAAAGGGGGCTTTGTTGCGGTTGCTGTGTAAATGTCCGATTTGAGCCAATGTATATTTGGCTGTCCCTTGTGCGCCAATTATTAGAACAGTATTGTTCTCTGATTCCTCTCTTTGACGGCGTACACGCTGGAACTCGCTTTGCAGATTGCTGAACCATTTGGCCGGAGACCTGTCGGAGAACATAGCATGTAGGGGGATTGTCAAATCATCAACCTCTGACTTGGATTTAGTGAATAGATGATTTTTCCCTATATCCCAAACATGAGCAACGACTACCTCACTCGGATCCTGAGCCTCACATATAGACTGAACGCATCCCGGCGTATTTCGGGCAAGGTCCAATAAAGATTTGACCTCAGGGTTCAGACTTGTGTAGCAGGTAAGGACTATTGAATATTTGAAGGTCATTATTGCCTGTTTTGCCTCCTTGAGGTTGGTGAACTCGTCAACGCAATCATCCAAAAGGGGCAATGAATGTCTCATTTTCTTTACCTCTTCATCAGTCGGGCCATATATCAATGCCCTCGACACTCGTTTTTCGGAAGACTGAATGTTATTTTTTTTAGTCATTTTTCAAAAAAATGAAATTTCCCAAAATCGGGAATTTACCCAAATTATTGAAATGTATTTATTTGCATTGTATTCAATGTCTTTGTGAGATTTCTCGAATGCAAAGGTAACACTTTTTCTTTAATTCTGTTACCATAAGGTGACATAATTTTCTGCAAAAGGTAACACTTTTTCCCGGAGATTCAGGGTGGTAGGAGAAAGGAGCATCAAACTAAAATATTGGAAAAATGTTTTAATAATCGTGAATTGATAGGTTCGCAAAATCACAATACTCCGATATAACACAATAAAAACTAATAATATGCACCACACAGCTCTCATCCAGACAAGCTTTGTCTCTTCGCTCAAAAACGGAGACACAGAAAGAATGTCGGTGGAATTTGACTCCTTCGCCACCGATGTAACGGCTACCGTAAAAGTTCATCCGTCAGAATGGCATCATGCCAGAACTGCGCTTCTTTGCGTAGAGGTCGAGATAGAATCTATCCTCGCCAATGGTGAGGGACTTTCAAAGGAGGTTAAGTTTATGGCAAACAAGGCCATCAACCTCGTTAAAGGTACAGCTCAGATAATTAAAGACGAAATCGCTACCGTCGCAACCAGACATCCTCTTTGGTTTTCAGGGGCCTCAGACACCGCGCCTCCGGCAAAGAGCCGCGTGAGGGATGTACAGTTGAAGTGGACCGGCTCCAAAAGCGATTTGTATGAGAAAATCTATGGCGAGTTCGTCATGGGTTCTTTCAACGGAGGCAAACTCTCACTCGCATCACTCGTGGCGTTCTACTCGGAATTGTTCGATATGGCAATTACCGAAGAAGAGTGTTATCAGGCAATTCAGCGATTCAAAAGTCGCAAAGGTAAGGAGAAATATCCTCTCCATGGAAAGAAGAACGGAATACCCATTCCTTCGCGGTGCTACTACCACAGCGAAATGGTACACCGCATCAACAGCCGCATGTGCGAGCACGAAGAAGGAGACGGCAGAAAATGTCGCCGGAACGAGCCTTACAGGGAAGGCATTTCATAATCATGACGACACAGGACATTCACATTACTTATAAAAACTCACAAAGCCCGGCGGCATTCCTTATTCAGGAACCGTCGGGCTTTGACTGCTTGTCAGTACTGGAAATTTATGGCAGGATGTCAGGATGCAAACGCGTCGGTTCATGATTGGACTCTTTGACAACCTCATTCTGCGCTGTAGGATGTTCCAGATCAGGCAGGGTTTCGGCTAAACGTTGCATGTCATCGCGAATCTTCTCATTGGTGATGCGAGCATATATCAGAGTCGTCTTGATGTTGGTATGCCCCAACAATTTAGAAACGGTCTCAATTGGCATTCCATTGGCCAATGTTATTGTTGTGGCAAACGTATGCCGGGCAAGGTGGAAAGTGATACGCTTGTCGATGTTGCATATTACTGCAATCTCCTTTAGGTAGGAGTTCATCTTCTGATTAGAGGGCACAGGCAGGAGCCTGCCATCCTCCATCTGCCCCTCATATTTTTTCAATATTCCGAGGGGAAAATCAAGAAGTGGAACATTTACCGGAGTGTCGGTCTTGTGACGTCGAATCATTATCCACTTCTTTCCATCGAATGATTCGCGGATGTCTCCAACGCGAAGGTCGGCAACATCAATGTATGCGAGACCTGTGAAGCAGGAGAACAGAAAGATGTCGCGTATCTGGTCAAGGCGCTTGTTGTCTATCTCCTTGTGAACAATGCGCTCCAGTTCTTCAATGGTCAGATAGCCACGATCCACAGATTTGATGCGTATCTTATAGTTGGTGAAGGGGTCTATGTGAATCATGCCATTGTTTTTAGCATAAATCACAATCATGCGCAGAGTCTGGAGGAATTTTGCGGCAGTGTTGGCGTTACACTTGCTGACTCTGCGGAGGAATGACTCAAAGTCAACGACAAACTCATACTTCATATCAAGAAGGGCTATGTCTGAAACATTATACGTTTCGCGCATGAATTCCTTGACACGCTTGAGGCAACGCTCATATTTTTGAACTGTGGCCTTTGTCTTGCTTATGCCTTCGAGCTTCTTGGCATTTTCAAGATATTTCGTGAAAACTATCACAAGGGTATCGCTTCTTTTTGTAACGCCAAGGAAAGCGTTCTTTACTTTCTCAACAGTGACTACTGCTTCGCGACGCTCGATTTCACGAATGTGTTCAATGACGGCTGCTCTGCTTTCATCGAGGAATTTGTTGATTTGTTTAGCCCGTGCGGAGTTTCCCTTTACGCATCCGCGTACGGTGTCCCATTCTTCAATGGCACATGTTGCTTTTGTCGCGAACTGCGATGCCTCCTTGTTGACGGTAATTCGCATCAGGATTGCACAGGTGCCATCCTTGCCGATGCAGTTCTTTCTCAGGAAGAAAGAAATTTTGAATGAGTTTCTGGTCATACAAAGTTCGTTTTGTGTGTTCTTTTCATTCTCTCCAATCTTTGCGGAGATTAGAAGGAGACTGCAAAGATACACCGGTTATACAATGCATGAACCGTCTTGCAAACGTCTAACTTGCGACATTTCAGAGAATTACAAATTAGTGTTACAAAATGCCGTTATAAAAGGTCTTGTAACTGATTCTTGTAACAGTTATATAACGGCATATAGTCTGAAGGTGCCGTTATAAAGTCGTTATAGAGTCTGAATGGGTGTAAATCCAGTCGATTTTAGACAAAGAAAAAGCCTTGTAACTCAAGTTGTTACAAGGCTTTTGTCGAGAATTACTGATTTCTCTTGGCGGAGAGAGAGGGATTCGAACCCCCGGAGGTGTGACCCTCAACGGTTTTCAAGACCGCCGCAATCGACCACTCTGCCATCTCTCCAAAGATGTATGTCTACCGGTCTGGAGCACCCGTAAGATAATTTCAGGTAATCAAACTTACGGAACACCATGCCCTGTGCTTTTTGCGAGTGCAAATTTAGTGTTTTTTTTTCAATCTCACAAATATTCCCGGCCATATGATGAAAAATTTTATCTATATACATCTTTTAACATTGCAGTGCCGCCGGTTGGCACCGTCCGCGTCGTATCTTTGCCGTAACAATAATACTAACTGAAAATTCTCATCATGCTATGAAAAATTTGCTTTCATCACGCGCGCTCGAGGCAATCAGCTGCTGTGGCAAGACTTTACAGCTCAATATCATCCGAGCTGCGGTATATTACTGCGAGACTGGAGAGATGCCCCAAGGGCTGACATCAAGCACACGCATGGCCCTGAGACTGTTGATAGCCTTGGCCGAGGAGGATTCTTCCCCTGCGCCATCGGACAGGAAGGCTGAAGCGCGGAAAGCCACACCCGAGACCTCTGCCGACGGGAAGAATCAGGCCGACGATGTGATAGCCGTTGATACAGGCTACGGCATCATCACAGGCAACACGGTGGAGGAGGTAGCCGCCAAGGTGGGAGCGACCCTGCGGGAGCGCTCCCACCGGAAGCCGACAGGACATGTGCCCATAAAACGTAAGAACAAGCCTCTTGCCGGCAAGCGTCCGTAGGTCAGCGGTTTTTCTTGCGCAGATAGTCGCGTGAGCGGATTTTCTTGCCGTCGCGGTCCAGTCCGTCGTATTTCTTGGCCTTTTTGCGTGCCTTCTGCTTACCTTCGGCCTGTGAGGCATAGTCCTTGTCGGCCTTGGCCACCTCGCTGTAGAGGCGCTTGTCCATGAACATGGCTCCTTTCAATGCTGCTGTGACTCGCTTTGCATCATCCTGGGGGATGTCGAATAGGGTGTAGTCGGGCATCAGGTCGATGCGGCCTACATCCACGCGCTTTCCGGGCACGTTATGGTTGAGTGTTTCTATGAGCGACCCGGCATAGAATCCGTCGGCCTTTCCGGCGTTGATGTATATGCGCGCCATGCCGTCCTCGGCTGTGCGGCGATCCTTGTCACCACGGTCTTGTCCGGCGCCTTTGCGACCTTTTTCGCCCTTGGCCTTGGTCGGTTTGGCATCTATGAAGTCAATCTTGGGGGCATCCTTGTAATAGTCGAGCAGACGGTTGAATTCAAGCGAAAGCACACGTTTGAGCAGATCCTCGCCCGAGAGCCAGGAGAGCTTGCGCGACACACCGTTGAAATACTTGTCTATCTCATCGTCCTTCACCTCCACTTTTTCCAGGCGGTCGGCCAGACTGTAAAGTTGTTTCTCAATGATATGCTCAGGTGTGGGCACTTCCTTGTACTCGAATTTCTTGCCGATGATGCGTTCGATTTCCTTGAGCCGGCCTTTTTCGCGCGAATGGATTATGGCCACTGACACTCCTGTCTTGCCGGCACGGCCTGTACGGCCTGAGCGGTGGGTATAGACCGAGGTGTCGTCGGGGAGGCCAAAGTTGATCACATGCGTCAAGTCGTTCACATCCAGGCCGCGGGCGGCGACATCGGTGGCCACAAGGAGCGGGAGCACGCGGTCGCGGAACTTTTTCATCACCAGGTCGCGCTGCGCCTGAGAGAGGTCGCCGTGGAGCGCCTCGGCGTTGTATCCGTCGGCTATGAGATGGTCGGCAATCTCCTGGGTGTCGCGTCGTGTGCGGCAGAATATTATGGCATAGATATTCGGGCTGTTGTCCACCACGCGTTTCAGGGCCAGATATTTGTCGCGGGCGTTCACCATATAATATATGTGGCGCACATTCTCGGCGCCCTCGTTGCGGTTGCCGATCACGATCTCCTCCGGATCATGCATGAATGTCTTTGCGATCTTAGCCACTTCCTTGGGCATCGTAGCTGAGAACATGAGCATCTGCCTCTGCTCGGGCACGTGGCTGAGGATTTCATTGATATCGTCGACGAATCCCATGTTGAGCATCTCGTCGGCTTCGTCGAGCACCACTGTATGCACATCGCCGAGCTTCATCACTCCACGCTTTATGAGGTCAATCAGACGTCCCGGGGTAGCCACCACGATCTGCACACCGCGCTTTAGCTCACGGATCTGGCTTTCGATGGATGATCCGCCATACACGGGCAGCACAGCCAGGTCGGGCACATACTTTGAGAAGTCGGCCAGGTCGCCGGCAATCTGGAGGCAAAGCTCGCGGGTGGGAGCCAGGATAAGAGCCTGCGGCCTGCGCATGGATGCGTCTATACGCTGGATCACGGGGAGGCCGAAAGCAGCGGTCTTGCCTGTGCCCGTCTGTGCCAGAGCCACCACATCACCGTCGCCGGAGAGAAGCACCGGTATCACTTGTTCCTGCACTGGCATAGGGCTGACGAATCCGAGTTCGTCTATGGCGCGGAGCAGCTCCGGAGCTACTCCCAATTCTTCAAATGTCTTCATAAATTAACTTAAATTCCGACAAAGTTAATCCTTATATTTGTCTTATGCAATTTAATAACAAATAATTGAGTAAATTTGCATAATTCTTTCAACGATATTTTGAGGTTGTTTAAAAAGAAATGTGAAAAGAGAAGTGGTGGATTATTTAGATAATTTCTTATAACAGAGGAGGGAGCGTAGCGAGCTACGTGACCGACGGATTAGAAGAAATTAGCAAATAGGACACCATCGCAGACAATTCTGATAAACGACTTCAAATAAAAACAGTAATCAAAATGAATATGAAATATGATAGGTTCTGCGTCTGCCGGGCATCTTCCGGTCTTCGGCTCAGTCACATAGCTCGCTATGCTCCGTCACCTCAGCCCAAAATCTGCTCCGGCATCCACAGCTTATCTTTTCACATTTATTATTAAACAACCTCTTACACATAACAGAAGTATGGATTATATAATTGAGCAATTGAACTCTGTTGAGGTCACCACCGTATCCTCGGTGTTCAAGCTGATACTCAGCATGGTGCTCGGCAGCGTCATAGGCTACGAGCGGCGCCGCAAGGGACAAATAGCCGGGGTGCGCACATTCTCGCTTATAAGCATGGGTGCCACGTTGGCCATGATACTGTCGATATATGTGCCGCAGGAATACCTGGGGCTGAAGAACGGCGACCCGGGCCGCATAGCCGCGCAGGTGCTCTCGGGAATAGGCTTCTTAGGAGCCGGCGCCATAATACAGATGAAGGGATCGGTGCGCGGACTCACCACGGCTGCCGGCATCTGGATGGTGGCGGCCCTTGGACTGGCCGTGGGAGTGGGCATGTATACCGTGGCCATCATAGCCACAGCACTGATTCTCTTCATACTGATGCAGCTGGAGCGCATTGAGCACCATGTGAGCCCGGGCAATGAATCGCGTATCATCACCGTGAACATATCGCAGGTGATACAGGACATCTCCCCGTACCGCACCGTGCTGGGCAAGCACCGCATCGTGCTCACCAACTATTTCGTGGCCTGCGACTACAATAATTCCACCACCAAACTGAATCTTGTGATACTGGCTCCGGAGAATGAGGACTTCATGCTTCTGTTCGAGCACATGCGCGAGGTATACCCTACTGAAAGCATCTCACTGGCAAATCAAGTGAACATATGAATATAGAGAGCCTGATCTCTGACCTGGCGTTCATCCTGCTGCTCGGCGCCATCGTCACTGTACTTTTCAAATGGCTGCGCCAGCCTGTGGTGCTGGGCTACATCGTGGCAGGTTTCCTGGCCAGCCCCAATTTTGAGTATCTGCCGTCTGTCACCACGGAGGAGAACATCGACTTCTGGGCGCAGCTCGGCATAGTGGTCCTGCTTTTCTCATTGGGACTGGAATTCAGCTTCAAGAAACTGATGAACAGTGGCGGTTCGGCCGCTGTGACAGCCCTGATCATCGTGTCGGGCATGATGCTGGCAGGCTTCGCCGTAGGGCATGCCATGGGCTTCACCACCATCAACTGTCTTTTCCTTGGGGGGATGCTCTCCATGTCGTCAACCACAATCATAATCAAGGCGTTCAACGATCTGGGGTTGCGGCAGAAGAAATTCACGCAGCTCGTCCTGGCGGTGCTGATAGTGGAGGACCTGTTCGCGGTGGTGATGATGGTGCTCCTGTCGTCGATCGCCATCAACGATTCGGTGGAGGGCGGCGAGCTGCTCTACAGTGTGGCCAAGCTGTCGTTTTTCCTTGTGATATGGTTTCTGGTGGGTGTGTTCGTGCTGCCGTCGCTCTTCAACTGGTGGCGCAAATTCCTCAACAGCGAGACACTTCTGGTGGTGTCGATGGGGCTGTGCCTGGGCATGGCTGTATTCTCTGTATATTGCGGATTCTCGCTGGCCCTTGGAGCGTTTGTCATGGGGTCGATACTGGCGGGTACCAGCTACGCCGAGCGCATCGAGCATGTAGTGACACCGGTCAAGGATCTGTTCGGAGCCGTATTCTTCATATCAGTGGGCATGATGGTGCAGCCGGCCATAATAGTACAGTATTGGATGCCTATCCTGGTGCTGTCGGCAGTGGTGATAGCGGGGATGATCGTGTTCGGCACCTTCGGCATGCTTGTCACAGGCCAGACCCTGCGTGTGGCCATTGAGTCGGGCTTCTCGCTGACACAGATAGGAGAATTCGCTTTCATCATAGCCACACTGGGCATGAGCCTCGGGGTGATCGAGCCCACAATCTACCCGATAGTGGTGGCCGTGTCGGTGATCACCACATTCCTCACGCCATATTTCATAAAGATGGCTCCGGGAGTGTGCGACCGCGTGGAACGGAGGCTGCCCAGGCGGCTGCATTTCCTGATCGACCGCTATCACGAGAACGCCACGCGCAGCAATGCCGCCCCGAGCCTGTGGGTGAAAGCCCTGAAACGCAATCTGTGGCGGTCGGTGATGTATTCCATAATCCTGATAGCCATTGTGGTACTGTCGGGACACTATCTGGAGCCGTGGCTTACGGAGATACTGCCCGCATGGGCCTCGCTGATAAGCCTGGCCATCACTTTAGCGGCAATGTCGCCGTTCCTGCTGGCTCTGCTGCTGCCAACATCGCCCCGCATCACAGGGGTGCCGGCGATAGTGCTGCTTATATTCCGTTTTCTGGTTGCCCTGGCCATCGTGGTGTATACGATCACGATGTATTATTCGTTCGCAGCCGGCCTGGCCATCGGCCTTGGTGTGCTGCTGCTGATTGTGATTGTATTCTCGCGCAATGTGCGCAGCCGCATGGCCAGGATAGAATCACGCTTCATCGACAACCTGAACGAGCGCGACCTGCGGCGTTCGGGCAAAAAGAACAATGTGGTGGCCGATCTGCACCTGGCCTACATGACCGTAGGCACCGGATGTGTGTTTGCGGGCGAAAAACTTTCGGCCTCGAATGTGAGGCGTAATTATGGTGTGAATATCGTGAGCATACAGCGTGGCACAGAGATGATACCCATACCCGACGCGTCGCGCCGCATCTATCCGGGCGATGTGATAGGCGTGATAGGCACCGATGAGCAGATTTCGGCGCTGCTGCCGGTGGTTGAGGTGCAGCGGCAGCAGACCGACACGGTGGATCCGGCCGATTTCAAGCTGACAAGCCTGCTGCTGTCGGAGGACTCGCCACTGGTGGGCAAGACACCGCTCACAGCGTCGCTGCGCCAGGATTATGAGGCACTGGTGGTGGCTGTGCAGCGCGGCGAGAGGTATATCGACTCGGAGCCGAGCTTAGTGTTTGCCGCAGGCGACGTGCTGTGGCTCGTAGGCAACACGCGCCGTCTGTCGCAGCTGAAATAAGAATAGGAGGGTGTTGCAGAACCTCCTCAGTAATTAGGCTCTGAGAATAGAATATTTG
>X363_Desmarests_Spiny_Pocket_Mouse__coassemble_1026_pt1 | contig 12037 bp, 7 predicted proteins | sample X363_Desmarests_Spiny_Pocket_Mouse__metabat2_high_PE_013 | metagenome-assembled genome bin X363_Desmarests_Spiny_Pocket_Mouse
AAATCCCTCGGAGAGAAACCGTCCATGCGTTAACTTTTATTATTAGACACACTCTTAAATACATAAAAATGGCAGAAAACGAATTCGACAAACTCAGCTACGCCCTCGGCCTCAGCATGGGCAACAACTTCCGCGCCTCCGGAATCGAAAAAATCAACGTGCAGGATTTCGCCGACGGCGTGGCCGCAGTATTCTACGGCTCCGAGCCAAAAATGACCTACGACCAGGCCAAAGCTGAGATTCAGACATACTTCACAGCCCTCCAGGCCAAGCAGGAGGAAGCCGCCAAAGTGATGGCCGATGCCAACGCCAAGGCCGGCGAGGCTTTCCTGGCCGAAAACGGCAAGCGTGTGGAAGTGAAAACCACCTCCTCAGGCCTGCAATATGAAGTGATCGAAGAAGGCACAGGCGCACAGCCACAGGCCGGCGACCAGGTGAAGGTACACTACACCGGCAAGCTCATCGACGGCACCGTGTTCGATTCCAGCGTGGAGCGCGGCGAGCCAGCCACCTTCGGTGTCACTCAGGTGATACCCGGATGGGTCGAGGCACTCCAGATGATGAAGGCCGGCTCGAAATGGCGTCTCTTCATTCCCTCGGCACTCGCCTACGGCCCACAGGGCGCAGGTGGCGTGATCGGCCCCAACCAGACCCTGATCTTCGATGTGGAACTCCTCGAGGTGATCGGAAAATGAAAACCCGTATACTGACGCTGCTGGCGGCTGTGGCAATGCTCCCGGCCGCTGCCGCGGCGCAGTCGCAGCAGACTGTGTCGGAGGATAGCGTGAGCGTAGCTCTGGCCACCGTGCTCGGCAATCTGGTGAAACAGAACATCAACAGCTTCGAGCAGCACGGATTCACGATTGACTACGACCGCTTCTCCACCGTATTCGCCACCGTGCTCCGCGGCGGCGACACAGGCATCAGCCCCCGCGCCGCCAATGAATTCATCTCTGACCTGATGATGAAGACTGCTCCCCGCGCCGCGGTCGACACCGTCAGTGTGGCCTCGCAGCAGCAGTTCGTGGACAGTGTGCTCTTCGCCAATCCCAAGGCCGTGAGGACAGAGAGCGGTCTGGTGTTCATCACTGTCACCGACGGCACCGGCCCCCACCCCACCGACACCGACAAGGTGGAAGTGAAATATGTGGCGCGCCTGAGCGACGGCACCGTGTTCGACGACACCGAGGGTGAGACAGTGGAGTTCGACGTAACCCGGCTCATCCCCGGCTTCACCGAAGGGCTGAAGATGATGCAGCCCGGCGGCACCTACCGCATGATCATCCCCGCCGACATAGCCTACGGCCCCAACGGCATAGCCGGTGTGATCCCCGGCAATTCAGCCCTGGATTTCACCGTCACCCTTGAGCGAATCAAATGAGGACACCCCTGTGGTTTAAAATCCTGGTGGTGCTGATGATGGTGCCCCTGGCCATATTCCCGTCCTATATGGCATCCATGCCGGCCGACGGCGTGGCACGGCTGCTGGTGTGGCTCTATCCTGCCTACGTGATTGCCACGGGCATATGCGCGTGGGTCAGCTATCCGCGCCGCCCGGACGTGGCCTGGATTCTGCTCGTGCTGCTCGCGCTCTCTCACGCAGCCATGTATGTACTGGTAAATGAGTAATTTTTAATTTTGAATTTTGAATGAGGGTGCAGTTCAAAATAGGCGCATCCTCCTATTATCCCGGCGCACCTCTGGGGCGCACCTTGCCCCGACCTCAAAAAAATCGGTTGAATCCCGTTGTTGTTCATCCTCACAGTTGTGATGCGTCAAGATGCACCGCAGCGCGGTGCGGAGACAATAGCCCCGGGTGAGCGAAGCGTAACCCGGGGTATGACGCGACCGGCACACAACAAAGATTCGTAGCGCCGCGCAGCAGAGCGTTCTCCACGCCAGAGATGCCTCCGGAGCGCTGCATTTCATTCCGCTCAAAATCCCAAATATGCATTATCACAAAGGGAGGATGCCGACGGCATCCTCCCTTTTGGTATCGTCTGAAACGCGGATTATTTCATAAGCAGGGCCGGTGTCACATTGCGGGTGGCAGCCTTGCCTTGGAAGTCCACCGTGTGGCGGATATCGTTGGCCGAGGCGGCAAAGTGAGCCTTGTAGGTGCCGGCATCGGTCACGAATGCCTGCAGCTCGGGGTCAAAGGATGCCAGGTCGTAGTTGGTGAATGTCAGCTGGAGCGTCTGTGACTCACCGGGCTTCAGCTCGCGGGTCTTGCCGAAGGCGCGGAGCTCACGCACGGGTTTGTCGAGCTTGCCCTTGGGAGCTGAGACATAAAGCTGCACAGCCTCGCGGCCGGCACGTGAGCCGGTGTTGGTCACAGTCACAGTGGCGGTGTATTTGTCGCCCTTGCGCACAATCTTCGGATCGGAGTAGCTGAATGTGGTGTATCCCAGACCATAGCCGAAAGGATAGGCCACAGGAGCGTCGGCGGTGGTGAAATAGCGGTAGCCCACGTTCAGGCCTTCCTTGTATTCGGTGGTGCCCAGGTTGGGGGTGGAGTCGATTTTCTGGCGACCCCAGTACATCTCGTCGCGCCAGTCGAAATTATCGGGGAAATTGGCCGTGGAGGGCACATCGGCCAAAGCCACAGGCCAAGTCATGGGCAGCTTGCCCGAGGGATATGACACACCGGTGATCACGTCGGCCACCGAGTTGCCGGCTTCGAGGCCCGGTTGCCATGTGAGCAGGATGGCGTCGCAGTATTTGGCCACGGGAGCCGTCTCAATAGCGCCGCCAACATTCAGGATGGCCACTACTTTCTTGCCTTTGGCTTGGAAAGCCTCGGAAATGCCACGGAGCATGTCAAGTTCGTCGGCGTAGATGTTGAAATCCTTCATCAGACGGTCGCCGCCTTCGCCGCTCTTGCGTCCGATGGTCACGATAGCTATGTCATTGCGCTCGGCGGCGTTCTGGTAGGTATACTTGCCCATTGTAGCCTCGGCTACGCGCGGACGCGGGAAATATGAATTGGTGGTGAACACGCCCATCTCGCTCTCAGCCTCAGCGTGGACGAAATCGCGGTAGATGCCGTATACATTGCAGAGCACGCTGTCCAGCTCGAAGCCTGCGCCTGTCAGACCCTGCACCAGATCCACCACATAAGGCTTGTTCACGTCGCCGGAGCCGGAGCCGCCGCCGATGAAATTATATGATGTGGCACCGAAGAGAGCCACTTTCTTCTTGTCGGCGGCAGTGAACGGCAGCAGGCTGTCGTCATTCTTCAGGAGCACCATACCTTCGGGGGCAGAGTGGCGCACCACCGCGGCATTTTTCTTCAGATCGGGAGCCTCGGAGTATTCTGCGCCTTTGAAGCGCGGGGTCTTAACTATATACTGCAGTATGCGGCGCACGTTGCGGTCCACATCGGCCATCTTGATCTGTCCGGCCTTCACACCGTCGATTATCTGCTGTATCTGCTCCGCATTGCCGGGGGTGAGGAGGTCATTGCCGGCAGCCACCTGCTTCTGGGTGTCGCGGGTGTTGGTCCAGTCGGTCATGACGATGCCGTCGAAGCCCCAGTCGTTACGCAGAATCTTGGTGAGCAGGTCGTGGCTCTCCTGGGTGTACTCGCCGTTGATGAAGTTGTACGACGACATGATCGTCCAGGGCTTGGAATTGCGCACCATTATTTCGAAATTCTTCAGATACAGCTCACGCAGGGGACGCTGCTCCACAAGGGCGTTGTTGAAATTGCGGTTGCCCTCCTGGTTGTTCACGGCGAAGTGTTTGGGCGAAGTGCCCACACCATGCTCCTGCACGCCGTTGATCCAGTATGCGGCGATCATGCCGGACAGCAGCGGATCCTCGGAGAAATATTCGAAGTTGCGGCCACACATGGGGTTACGCATCAGATTCATGCCAGGGCCGAGAATCACGTCCACGCCATAGTCGCGCATCTCGCTGCCGAGGGCATCACCTATGCCATGAGCCATGTCGGTATCCCATGATGCGGCTATGAGCGTGCCGATGGGGAAGCCGGTGCAGTAGAAGGTCTTGTCGGTGCCCGGGCGTTCAGCCGAGATATGCACACCGGCGGGGCCGTCGGCCAGCACAGTGTGGGGGATGCCGAGGCGGTCAATGTTGGCGGTGTTGCCGGCTGCTCCGAGCACGATTGCGCCCGCGTTGGGGTCAGGATCGCTGGGAAGTCCCCAGTAGGATTGTCCGAAAGTGTAGCCCACGAGTAGTTTGGCCTTCTCGTCGAGGGTCATTTCCTTGAGCACCTTGTCAATGTTCTTTTCGGTGAGCTTCACCGGAGCCTTGGCCACGGCCGATGCCGACACGGCCACGGCTGCAGCTGCCATCAGGATGGATTTGTGAATCAGTTTCATTTATAGGATTGTAATTGGTGATTAGATCAGGAATTGGATACAAAGGTAGTAATAAGCGGGCGCAATGGCAAATTTAAATGTTGCCTGAATGGTAATGTTTTGTTAACACTCTTCTACGCAAATATCCGTTGCCAGTCTCAATGTAGGCCGCTTAGGCGACTTAGGTATCCTATGAAATATGAAATGAAATGTAATCCTCCGTTAAATACGTTAAATACACTACGAGAGGGGAACACAAAGTGACATAGCGGCGTTTAAGATATGAGTGCCGGAGCCTCCGGCACCACCTGACTACAACAAAACTAAAAACACACGATCATGAGCACAACTCATCAGCCAAAGACACAGGAACTTATCGATCTGATTGCCCGGAACGGATGGCAGGACAAGTTCCAGAAGGCATTCGAAAAAGCCAAATCCTACGACGTAGTGGAGATGGACGACCTGAATTCACTGGACGATTATTTCAACTGGCTTGATGCCAACCTGCGCTGGATTCCCGTCGAGGATCATTTCGGCCGCAAGATGTTCAACCACATCTGCAAATTCTACTTCATTCTGGACCAGTCGCCCGTAAAGGAACTGCAGACACCGGTGGAGCCGCACGATGTGGCGCAGCCCCTCACGCCGCTGTCAAAATGGATGAAGGATTACATCCGCGAACTCGGCAAATGGCTCGACTCGCCTGAATCCATTACACCCGAATCAGTGAAATCATTCTATGACTCGCCTGAATTCAATATGCCTGAATACCTGGAGCCGCGCGGGGGATGGAAGACATACAACCAGTTCTTCGCCCGCAGCTGCAAACCCGGCTACCGCCCTGTGGCAGCAATCGAGGACAGCCGCGTGATCACGTCGCCGGCCGACGCGACATTCGACGGCGCCTGGGAAGTGCGCGGCGACGACAGCATCGAGATCAAAGGCATACACTGGAAGATTTCCGAACTTCTGGAAGGCAGCCCGTATAAGGACCGCTTCGCAGGCGGCATGTGGACACACTCATTCCTCGGCCCGAGCGACTATCACCGCCAGCATGCGCCCGTAGCAGGCCGTGTGCTTGAGGCACGCGACATCATGGGTGTTGTGTACCTGCAGGTGGAGGCTGTGCCCGATCCGGCCACCGGCCGTAACAAGCTCGACGGCAAACGTGTATCGAAATTTGATGCACCCGACGATCCCGGCTACGAATTCATGCAGAACCGCGGCCTTGTAGTGCTCCAGAGCGAGATCGGCCTGGTGGCCGTGCTGCCTATGGGCATGGGTCAGGTATCATCTGTGGTAGTGACAGCCGAAGAAGGCCGTGTGCTCCGCAAAGGCGAGGAAATCAGCTATTTCCAGTTTGGCGGCAGCGACATCTGCATGGTGTTCGAGGCAGCGGCCAACGTACACTTCACCGCCACCGTCGGCCAGCATTACAAATATGGCCGTGTGATAGCCCAGGCATATCCTGTGGCCCGCGGGCTTGAGATGCTCTGATCAGGTACAAAGTACAAATATCAGCGGGGCTGCTCCTTTTGGGGCGGCTCCCGCTTTTTGGTATATTACGCCATGACGGCGGGAAGAACGCTTCATTACATTTCGCTCCAAATCCTTTTTTTTGTGCGCACCATTCCCCCCGGGTTTCACCCGGGGCTATATATCCGGGCGCACCTGCCGGCGCGCATATTGCACCGCCTATCCACAGACGCACTTCATGGGGAAGCACCTGCCGGACGCACTTTATATAGGGAAGCACCGGAGATGCGGGAGGAGAGATAGCCCGGGGTGAAACCCCGGGGAGGAGGGGAGGCACCATGATGGCATCCGGATGAAAATGACAGACAACGGATATCTACGGAGGGGGCGGACAAATACGGATAAAAATAAGAATCATCCGTACAGAATCCGTTGAATATCCGTTTGCTCCGTTGTTTGTCAACAATTCTGCATACAAAAAAAGAGGCCGGATCGCCGGATCCTGCCTCCTTTATAATTAGAGTGACACGATTACAGGTTTATTTCCAGAGGGGATTCTGCTCTAATTCACCATCTGGATACAGGCTAATCTGACCTGTCGGGATGGGATAGAGATATTGACGAGCCTCAAAAATACGGTTCTGATTATATGATGCTGCAATATTACCGTCTGCGTTTGTAGCAGGCTTGATCTCTTCGCCTTTATCATTCTTGCTCCAAGCAGTGACTTTAGAGATGTTAGCACCAAGAGTAACAGCGGGGTGCTTCACATTGTCCATGAGTTCGAGCTGATGCCAGCGGATAAGATCCCAGTAACGGAACCAGTTGTCGCACATGAGCTCGTTGCGGCGGCAGCGACGAATCTCCCAGATGAGCGAGGAAACACCCATGTTGTTGGCGGGGTCGGCGATAGCAGAAAGCTTAGCCACCGTGAATTCACCCAGACCTGCACGCTTATACAGCTTGTTGATTGTATTATTAAGGTCAGCATCAGATAGTGTGCCAAGTTCAGCCTTTGCCTCCGCATAATCCAGGTAGATCACGGGAATCCAATAGATGGGGGCATCTGTATAGCAAGTGTTGTTGGTTCGGTCAGTGATGGCAAGATTGAAATTGTCATATTTGGCAATACCATAGCCTGTGTACGAAGTGAAAGCGAACGAGATGCCGGTGCGTGCATAAGGATGGCCGGTGCAGGCAAGCTCCGGATCGATAGTCTGCGACAGACGTTTGTCACGTACAGAGAGGAGCGCCGAGAGAGAGCCATCAGGCGCAACAGCAGTGCTGTTGTCGAGAGTTGTGGTGGCTTTTGGTTTGCCATCAAGGAAGAGATAGCTGTCGAAAGCGTCCTGAGAGATACCATATGTGCCCGAAGTGTTCATAGTGTAGTTGGGCACACCGTGGCAGAGCGCATTCTTAGCGTAAGGCTTATAGAAAATAACCTCCGGATCGCTACCCAGATCGAACGAATTGTAGACAGTCTGGTATTCGTCGTTGAGCTTGTATCCGCGACCGAGCAGATAATCGCCGGCCGATACACATTCCTTGAGGAATTTTTCCGCGCGGGTGGGGTCAGCAGCCTTGCCGTTTTCAGCAGCAGTGCGGTATTTGCAGAAAGTACCTTCCCACAAGCAGATCTGACTCTTCATAGCGTAAGCCATATCTTTGTTGAAACGATCCTTGGCTGTGCCGGTCATGTATTCGCATGCGAAATTAAGATCCTCAAGCACCTTATCCATGATAACATCACGATCCTGACGCGGAGCATAGACCATGCCTGCGTCATCCACCTCCATAACGTCATCCACCCATACGCAATCACCGTACATGCGCACGAGCTGGAAATAGTTCCATGCACGATTCATTCGGGCCTGAGCGATATAACCGTTTGCCACGGCAGTTGAGAGCCCAGATTCGCTGGCGCCACGGATTATATATGCTGCGCGACGTGCCTCGATGTATGGATCGTTCCAGTTTGAGCTCGACGCAACCACATTGGTGTTAGCCCACTGCAAATTCTCGGAGTTGACTTGGTCGTCGCTACGGAACTGATAGTAGAACCAACCGCTACCGCCTCCGTTGCCGTATCCATTATAGCAATTAAAGAACGTATTGCACTGGTTTTGCAAATTTTCGGGATTTTTCCAGTATGTAGGAGAATCGGAGAATGCATCGAGCGGTTCCTTGTCAAGCAGATCGTCGCAGCTGGTCATGCAGGCCGTAAGCGCAAGCATCCCGACTATATATTTAGTTTTCATAATCATATTATAAATATTTGTTTGTTAAGTTGTCGAGTATAACAGCTTAAATTAGAAAGTGACTTGGAGACCGAACGAATAAGTACGGGTGATAGGAGCTATACGACCCCATGTGCCGTAACTAAGATTGGAGTTTGAGCCGTTGACTTCAGGATCGACAGGAAGGTCGCCACTGCCTTTGTGGAGCAGGAAGAGGTTAGCACCGGCAACATAGAAACGGAGCTTCTGGATATAAGCCTTTTGTGTGAGATGACGCGGGAGGGTATATCCTATGGTGACATTTTTCAGACGCAGGTAAGACATATCCGTGAGATATTTTGTCTGAGGATAATAGTTCTTTGAGCCGTTGCCTTTAAGCACGCTTATTGTACCATTGACATCATTGCCTGGATACAGACGCGGATAGTCATTGCCCTGGTTGATCTCATAGCCGGTGATTTGGGTATAATCGCTGTTCCAAAGCACACGGTTGTAGCTCATCTGGTTGTCATAGATCGCAAGGTCAGCGGCACGCATCATCGGGAAGTTGAAAGAAGACAGTGTCCAGACATCGCGTTTGCCTACTCCCTGGAAGAAGAGGTCGAGGTCGAAGCCCTTCCATGCGCCACCCAGATGGAATGAATATTCATAGCGGGGCATTGTATTGCCGATCACCTTGAGGTCGCCATGATCATCCTTAGTGCCCTTGCCGGCATCAATAGTGCCGCTGTTGTCGAGATCTTTGAACTTGATATCGCCGGGGCCGTAGTGGAAGCCATCATTTTCAAGGCCGTGCTGGTCGGCTATTCCATTTGCGAAATTCCAGGATCCATCAGGATTTTTACCGGTGAAATCGCTCTCTTCGAAGTAGCGGTCAGTCTCAAAGCCCCATATGTCGCCATATGTCATGCCTTCATATGTGGAATTGAGCAAGTAAGAATCATCGTTCCATTTGGTCACCTTGGTGATTGCATCGCCGATGCTGAAATTGGCGTAGGCATCGACTTCACCAAAGCGATGGTTGTAAGATATTGAGAATTCCCAGCCACGTGTGCGGAGAGAGCCGGCGTTAGTCATAGGAGAATTTGCTCCAAATACTGCGGGAAGAGTCTTCGCGCGGGCAAGCATGCTTGTGTTCTCACGCTGATACCAGTCGAATCCGAGATTAATCTCATTGCTGAGCAGTCCGAGATCAATACCGAGATCAAGTGTACGTATACGTTCCCAGGAAAGGGAAGATGATACAGTGGTAGGCATGTCATACATGCTCAGGAGAGTGGAATTGTCCTTACCGGATGTATTCCAATATATATTCTCCGTCTTGGGGGAAACAGTAGATATAAACATGTTCTCACCTACAGCCTCGTTGCCGATTTCGCCATAAGAGACACGGAATTTACCGTTAGTTACAAGACCTGAATCCTTGATCTTATTAAAGTAATCTTCTTCGGAGAAGCGGTAGCCGGCCGATACAGAGGGGAAGAATGCCCAGTGGTCATTCTTGGGGAATGAGGATGATCCGTCGTAGCGTCCGTTAAGTTCGAGAAGATAGATTCCTTTGTAGTCGTAGTTGATACGCGCGAAGTAGCCTGCTGATGATTTCTCCCAGCGTTTCCAGCCGTTGCTCATGCCGTTTTCAAGGGCAAGATTGAGCTGGGGATAACCCTCGTCAAGGAGCTGATTGCGCTGACCGGAGAGAAATTTATATTTTGACTCCTCCGCATTGGCGCCAACCATAACTTTCAGATTGTGATCAGCGGCGATGGTTTTTTCATAGCTTGCGAATATGTTGAAAGTCCATGTGTCCATTTTACTGTTCTCAGCATAAATCGAGCACGATGTGGGCGCCACGATATATCCCGAAGTGGTACCGTTCCAGTTGTAGCCATATATGGAGTGGTCGGCCCATCCCATCTCGCCATTCTGAATGGCATATGTGAAATCGGCGTTAAGAGTGAGACCGTCGTAAATTTTTGCGAGCATGTAGGCGGTCATGCGTGTGCGGTCGGTGGTATATTCACGGTTGAATGCCTGCTTGCGCATTGCCATCACGCGGAAATCCTGCGGTGTGCCATCGGGATCAACGATGTAGCCACTGGGAATGAAGAACGAGCCCCAACGCCAGAGATATTGATAAGTATCATTGTATGTCTCCGGTTTAGTATAGTTGCGGCGAGTGAAGTTGAAACGGGCGCCAACCTGCACGATGTCCTTAAACCATGTGGAAACATTTGCCGACACATTGTAACGGGTACGTTTATCAGGATTGATCTTCATGATGCCTTCCTTTTCGTCATATCCGAAGGACATATAATAGTTGGTCTTGCCTGAGGTGCCCTGCACATTCACAGAATGGTTCTGCGACGGAGCGTGATTACTATAGTATATATCCTGTATGTCATAGTCGGCATAATAGAAATTCTGCTTGGTTCCTTTCACCGGATCCGAAACGAATGTATAATAATCGCCTACGTTATCCATGCTCTGGAACTGCTGCATCTCGCTGTAACCTTTGCGACCGCTGTGCTGTTGCTTCCAGGCTTCGGCATATGGCAACATCTGGTCGAAATACATACCAAAGAGCTCTACGGCTCCGCCGCCTGAATTAGCCTTGGCCTCAAGCGCGGCACGCAACTGGCTGGGGACATCACTGTAATCGGGCAGATATGTGGCCTGGTCCCAACCGAAATTATTAGAGTATTTCACTGTTATCTTTTCGTTATCCTTTGCTGATTTTGTGGTGACCAAAATCACGCCGAAAGCTCCGCGGGTACCGTAGATTGACGATGAAGCGGCATCTTTCATCACAGAAATACTCTCAATATCTGAAGGATTCAAGAACTCCAGGTCATCTACAGGCACGCCGTCGACCACAATAAGCGGTGCCGACTTAGCGCTATTGGACAACGTACCTACACCACGGATACGGATTGAGCTGCTGTTATTAAGTTCGCCGGAATTATTAAGAATAGTGAGACCCGGCACAGCGCCCTGGAGAGCCTGTGTCACATCCTGAACGGGGCGTGAATCCAGGGCCTTGGCTACATCGACTGTGGATACCGCACCGGTGAGGTTTGCTTTCTTCTGTGTGCCGTAACCAACCACAACGAGCTGTTCGAGCTGTTCGGTGGTGGATTGCAGGTAGATTGTCATGCCGTCGGCGGCTTTTGCACTTGCGGGCTTGTAGCCTACGTAGCTGACAGTGAGTGTCGCACCCGGCACAACCTTGATAGTGAAGTTACCATCGAAGTTGGTATTGACAGCCACGCCGGATTGTCCCTTTACAGAGACTGTGGCGCCAATGACCGGTTCGTTGTTCTCGTCAAGCACAGAGCCCGTGATAGTGCGGGCAGCCTGGCTCTGAGTCTGCGGAGCCTCTTCGGCATGGGCGGAAAGATATCCGCACATGGGCGCGCCGGCCAGCAGGGTCAAGGTCACTAAAAGATGTTTTCTCATAAAAAGAATTAATAAGAAGTTGTTTTTATTTCCATCTGAAGCCACGTTGCCGAGACCCCATAGGATTGATTATAATTGAAATCGTGTTTTGATAAAAGAAGAATATAATTTTTACTGCGCTAAGTTAATTAAATTTTCCTAATTTCGGGAAAATTTAATTTATTTTAACAGTTAATAAAACATTTTTAGAGTTAAGCGATGTTTATTTGATTTACAATTTGTAAAGAGAGGACACAACAAAGATACGAAATTCCCCAGAGCAGAATTGCAAAAAGTCAAAAAATTTTCACCCTGCGAAGCACTTTTTAACATTTCACGACGCAAAAAAACAACAGATGATATAAGTACGAGGTATGAGGTACGAAGTACGAAAAAACAACGGATTTAACGGATTATTTTTAAGGAGAGGGGTGTCGCGGAGCGACTTAATCCATGGGGTAACGGATTGCCCCCGCGCGACTAAAGTCGGCGGTTATAGGCTGTATAGAGGGTGTTGCAGAACCTCCTCAGTAATTAGGCTCTGAGAATAGAATATTTGGG
>X363_Desmarests_Spiny_Pocket_Mouse__coassemble_1040_pt1 | contig 11867 bp, 7 predicted proteins | sample X363_Desmarests_Spiny_Pocket_Mouse__metabat2_high_PE_013 | metagenome-assembled genome bin X363_Desmarests_Spiny_Pocket_Mouse
CCGATAAATAGAATCGCATACCAAAGACGCTGCAACCAATACCCCAAAAACTCTATTGTATTTTCTATACGTTTGCAAAACTTCGGATATGAAGTTTTCTTAAACCACAAGTGATGGAACAGGAACCATGAAATCATGAAGGTTACTAAAACGGATGCCACTACAATCCACCAAACGGTGGTTACTGGTATCATTTCATTATTTACATTACCATGTTGGCACATATGCTTTTGTCACTTAATTATAATTATACCTTTTACCTGGAGAATACTTATCCACCTATTTTTTTGCTTTTCGGCGTTCAGATCTATTTGACTTGAATTTCTTTCCTTATCTCATCAGACATTGGTGATGACTCTAAAGCAGATTTATTAAATTCCTTATAACGTTCTTTTGCATCAGCAATAATGGCCTCGTCACTCATAGAATAAGGTTTATATTCTATGAACGGCGAAACAAGAAATTTGTCAAAAGCATCCTTTACACGCTCTCTATATCGTTCTTCGTTGCTCATATTGATTATATACCACGGACTCGTGCATCGTATAGTTCATTAAACCATAACTGTTTGAAGAGAGTGTTTACGCGGTCTTCCGTCAGCTTGTTGTATAGCTCCAGTTTGGTATTGATAAACTCCAGCAACTCGTTGTCAACCTCTTCGTTGAAACGCTCACGAATATTGTCGCGAGAATTATCCGGATTGAAAAATTCAAGCAGTTCCTCATTGTTTGTAAGTCGGTCGCGCAAACGCTGAAGATCTACCTTGTCTTCTTCGCTGAGGTCTATGCCGAAAGTATCATTGAGGGTCTTGATGATTACCGAAAGATACTCATTATCCTCTTGCGCTTGTGCTGTCACACGCCCGGCACCCATTCCCTGTTCCTCGCTATCGTTGTGTTCAAGGGCTATTTTCTTTATGCCGTCAAACTTCACTTTGTAGCTGTCAAGCATTGTGCCATCGAAAATCTCACGCTTTTCAGCTTCTGTCATCTGGGCATTTTCAATACGCAGTTTCATTACCAGTAGCGATACCAGCTCATAAAGTTTCAGCAGGTCGGGATCATAGAACCGTTTAATCTGGCTCAGCAGGTTAAACAGAGACTTATAACTCTGGCAATCCTTTCTGAACTCAAGATATAAATCTTTAGGCTCCCTTTCTAATTGTTTGGCACGGTCAGCGATGCGATCCAGAATGGGATAGACTTTTTCTTTCTCATCCTCCCAATTCTCACTCCATCGCAAGGCTGCAAACTCTTCGAGGTCAGCTTCGGTTATGATTCCACGGTAATTGTCATCATAGAGAATCTTACTCTTCAACTGGAGCAGTGAGTCCGCATCGGTCTCTTTCTCTTCCGGCATATAGTTTTTACCATAGAAGCGCATGAAGTCTTCCCGTAGATCATCCGGGTCGTTGACAAAGTCAAGTACCATTGTAGAGGTTTTCTTCTTACCACACCGACGATTGAGGCGACTCAAGGTCTGAACAGTCGAAGTCCCGCCAAGTTTCTTGTCAACGAACATGGTGTGCATCAACGGCTCGTCGAAACCGGTCTGATATTTGTTGGCAACGATGAGCATACGATACTGCGGCAGTTTGAGAGCGTCAGGAATACTCGTTTTCCCAGGCAGATTGTTCATTGATTGCTCGGTGTACTCTATATCGCCATCTTTTACAGTCCCGGAGAATGCGACCAGAGCCTTATAAGGCAGTCGCATTTCCTGCATTATGCGGTCAAACTCTTGCTTGTAGCGCACGGCATGGAGACGCGAGCGAGTCACAAGCATTGCTCTCGCTTCGCCGTCAATCTCTTTTGCGGTCTGCGATGCAAAATGCTCGACCATGATGCGGCTTTTGCGTTCAATGGCTGTAGGATGAATATCCACGTAGCTTCCGAGCAATGCCATTGTCTTTTTGCGGTCATGCTCATTGTCGGGGACATCATTGTTGCGCATCAGCTTGTAATACCGTTTGAACGACATTACATTCTCCAGTGGATTGAGGATGAAGCCCTCGTTAATGGCATCTTCCATCGAATAAAGGTCGAATGGCTCTTTAGTGCCATATTCACGTTCGCAGAATATCTCTATTGTCTTAGGCTTTGGGGTAGCGGTAAAGGCGAAAAACGAGATATTGCGGTGCGACCCGGTAGATGCAAGGTCTGCCTCAATGCGTTGAGCCAGTTTTTCCACTTCATCACCTTCGGCGGCTTCGGCGGCTTCATCGGCGGCTTCCGCTTCCTCAAACGAGAGGGCTTTGCGCATCTGGCGTGCTGACTGTCCCGACTGGCTCGAATGAGCTTCGTCTATGATTACGGCAAATTTACGGTCTTTATATTTCTTGATGTCCTCGGCTATTACCGGGAACTTCTGTAAAGTGGTGACGATGATGCGCCGACGCTTCTCGATTGCTGTTTTGAGATCTTGTGATGTGCATTTGTCGTCAATATAGCAAACCTCACCGACCGTGTGTTCAAACTGTTTGAAGTTGCGTTGCATCTGAGTGTCAAGTGCCACGCGGTCGTTGACCACAATCACGCTGTCAAACAGAGCATTTTCATCAGTATAGTGCTGATGCAGACTGCTCAGACGGTATGCCAGCCAAGTTATTGTATGGCTTTTGCCTGACCCCGCCGAGTGTTGAATCAGATAATTGTGTCCGGCTCCACGTTCGGTTATGTCTTTAAGAAGCTTCTTCACAGCGCGTCGCTGATGCCAGCGGGGAAATATAAGTGCTGTCGATTCTTCCTCCTTCAGTTGACCGGTTTTCTTGTCATAGACTTTCTTTTTTTCGGTGTGGAGATTGACATAATGACTCACAAGATCAATGACTGAATCGCGACGCAACACGTCTTTCCAGAGATAATCTGTGCGATAGCCCTCGCTTTCCACTCCAATGTTGGCGAATGTCTTGTTGTAAGGCATGAAATATGTCTTTTCGCCGTCAAGTTTGGTAGTCATGAACACCTGTTCTGTGCCAACTGCAAAATGCACAAGACAACGCTTGAATTCCAATAACTTTTCACCCTTCACATCGCGATCCATCATATACTGCTTTACGGCATTATGATGGCACTGACCTGTCAATTCGTTTTTCAGTTCGAGTGTCATTATGGGTAGTCCGTTAAGGAATATACCCATATCAATACTCAATGAAGTGTCTTTGAGAGAATAATGAATCTGACACATCACGCCCAGACGATTGAGAGAGTAGAGAATCAGATGTTCCGGGGTTTTGTCATTTACAGGACGAGGGTACATCATCGTAAATTTAGGCCCTTCCATTGTTGAGACCTCAATCTCTCTAAGCACTTTGATTATTCCGTGCTGGTCTATCTCCTTGCTAACACGTTCTGCCAGAATCATCATAGCCTTTTCTTCAGTGCCACAACGCTTCACAAGCAGATTCCACTGCTTGGGCTGGGTTGAACTGACAAACGCAGCAATCTCCTCGGGAACAAGCGCAAGCTTGGCGTTATACATCGAGTTGGGCAACGAGCGATACCCGGTTTGAGGACTGCCATAATGCTCCTGTGGCTCGGCGGCAACATTACCTTCCGAGCCAACAAGAGGTTTAACTTCCTGTGAGGTGAGGAACTTCTCAATGTGCTCCTCCATATATTTTTCGTCTGGTTTTGACATAAGTTTCAGCTTTTAGGAGTCCAATCACGCACATCAACCTTACCCGTGACGGCTTCGGAAATCACCGCCTGCCGATATTCGGCAAGCTCATCGAGTTGTTTGTTCAGCTCATCAATCAGAGCATCAATCTTCTCGGTCTTATCGTCAAGGAACTCGGCAATAGCCTGCTGCTCAGAACGAGGAGGAAGAGGAATTGCAAAATTTTTTAATTGCTCAAAATTCAACCCCTCTCTGTTTCCTCCTGTTTGAAATAATGCTATTTGATCTTGACCAATTTTAGAGTTAAGTATGTAACTTAGAAATTGATTTTTAATCAGATTACATAATGGACGAATTATGCAAACATGCTGATTTACGTTGGCACTTTCGGTCATGGTATAAACGCAACATCTACCAATAGAAGCACCTGTTATATTTAATAAGATGTCTCCAGTATATACTCGCGTATTCGACATTGACTCATCGATTGATTCAGAGATATACTTTGGATCATCCAAATGAAGCCCGTCAGGATATACATTTTGGCTTCTGATAAATAATACACCTTTATCAAGATATACTTCTGAACCACCTCTTGGAGTAATGCCACTGCCTATTTTAGAAGTGAGATATTTAAGGGCAGACATTTCCCAGTGTTGTGGGATGTCGCCAAGCCAGTCAATGCCGGAGTGACGGAGAGGAGCATCGGGATTGAGACCACGAGTTACGGTCTCAGTGATAATCGAATTGCGATAGGCACGCAAATCCTCTACTTGCGTATGTTTCTCCGCAATCAGCGCATCCACCTTTCTGGTCACATCATCCAAATATGCCGCAATCACCTCTTGTTCCTTAAGAGGTGGTACTATAACTTTAATGTTACCCAACTTAGATCGGCTTATACGTTTCATTGTCGCCCCACTACTAAGCCCGGAGGCATTAAACCAAAAAGGTTTCGAGTTAAGTTGGTACATCATGAAACGACGACTAAAGATTTCTGATATAGGACGATAAATAACATTGTCGACACAGGTTACTATTTTGTATCCCAATTCAGGTACTTCGCACGTTCGTGCTATAGGTTCATTTAAACGAGAAATCAATAAGTCACCCGGCAATACTTCAATACAATGTAACTCATCAAAAGTTTCGTCTGAGATAAATCCATTCCCTTGCTCTTTATAAAAGCCGGGTCCCACATTTCCAGATGTTAAATATCTAACACCTGTATCCGTGATAAATGGAGATTCAATCCAATTACCATCAATAAACTCAGTCTCTTGATTATTGACAGTGTACTTTAGAGGCATACTATCCCAGTGGCTCGGGATTTCGCCGAGCCATTCTATGCCGGATGATTTATATTCAGAATATGCCTTCATTAGCCGAACAATTGGGTAAGGAGCGATTGTACATTTTTCTCGCTGGTGCGGATGTCGGAAGCTATTTCTTCGGATGAGCGCAAAGCTTCGTGCTTATAGAAGTAGCGCGAGAAATTGATTTCATAGCTTACGCGAGTCTGGGCAATGTCAACCCATGATTCAGGGTCGATATGCGGGAGTACTTCTTTAGCAAAGTGTTCTTTCCAGTCGGTGCCAAGGGCGATGGTTTCAGTATCTTTCTTCTCAACCTCCTTCTTGCCTTTCTTCTCAATTACTATGCCATTGGCATCGCGTTTGGGTTGGCAGACGGTGAGCTGGTAACTTCCGAAGAATTTGTTGGGGAAGATTCGACAATGGTCATTTTCCTCGAAGTCAAGATATAGTTTGAGAATCTGATCTACATCGGCTTCAGTGATGTCCTTGCGTTTGTTGCCGAGGCTCTTCTTTGCTTGATGGAAGATTCCGGAAGCATCAATAAGTTGCACCTTACCTTTACGTTCCTTCGACTTATTATTAGTGAGGAACCAGAGGTATGTTTGAATACCAACGTTATAGAACAGGTCGGTAGGGAGGGCAACGATGGCTTCGAGCCAGTCGTTTTCGATAATCCATTTACGGATATTGCTTTCACCGCTACCTGCTCCGCCGGTGAATAGTGGAGACCCATTGGTTACTATACCGATACGTGCTCCATCCGGCTCCATTTTGCTAATCATGTGCTGGAGGAATAGAAGTTGGCCATCGGATATTTTAGGGGTGCCGGCAGAAAAACGGCCATTGGGGTCGAGGCTCTCATTGAGTACGAAAGACTGGTCTTTCTTCCAAGTCACGCCGTATGGCGGGTTTGCCATGATGTAGTGGAAGCGGTTGGATATGAACTGGTCGTTAGACAAAGAATTACCCAAGCGTATGTTGCGGGCATCTTCGCCGGTAATAAGGGCTTCAGATTTGGCTATGGCGTATGACTGCTCATTGAGTTCCTGACCGAAAGTCTGGATAACAGGCTGAGTGTCGACATCGCACATTTCGCGGATGAACTGCTTACCAAGGTTAACCATACCGCCCGTGCCGCAAGTGGGGTCGAAGATGGTACGGATTATGCCACGTCGGTTGATATCATTCTTGTCAGGCGTGAAAAGAATAGCAGACATCAGACGAATTACGTCACGAGGAGTAAAGTGTTCACCAGCAGTTTCATTGCTTTGCTCGTTGGATATGCGTATAAGTTCCTCAAAGACATACCCCATGTCGTGATTGTCGTACTTCTCAGGCGAGAAATCGAGTGCGACCACGGCTTGCACCATCTGATAAAGGAGACCGTTTCGCACAAGACGAGCTACGACCTTGTCAAACTGGAAGTTGCGGAGAATTTCCTTAACCTCCGATGAAAACCCATTGAGATAGTTGTCGAAATTTATGCCAATGTTTTTGGCATCATCAATGAGCGAAGTCAAGGTGTGGCGTGAGGTATTGTAGAACTTTAATCCACCGGCGGCCTTGCGCAATATCGGGTCGAGTTTGTCATCGGCCACCTTATCCTTGAAGTTCTCGTATGCAGCCCGCACTTTCGCATTGACCGGAGCAAGTATGCAGTCAATACGACGCACCACCACGAAGGGGAGAATCACCTCGCCTATTTCATTTTTTTTGAACGTATCTCGAAGCACATCGTCAGTGATGCGCCACACAAATCCTATGTCGGGTCTCTTATTATTCTGTTCCATCTTCATGGAGTAGTTTTCTTGTTTATAATGCGAAATTACAATCAATCTGTGCAGTGTTACTACATTGATGAGATTTAAGTCAGCAATCTGTTCCGTATTGACTTGTCTTTCCCTGTATCGCCAATTATTTTTTTGGTTGGGTCCTTTACTCCACCGAGAATTTGTTCTCTGAGAGTGACGCAACTCTTTTTTATCTTTTCAATGTCTTTGTTAGAAATTGCCAAAACAGTATCTCCAGATGTATTCCGAGTATCGTGAAGAATAGAAGTTAAAGTAATCTCATTCTCGTCATGAATAGTAGTTTTATTCTTTGGGTGAAATAATTGAAACCCTTTGTCACATACAAGAACAAAATAATTACTAATCAATTTTCGAGGATGAATTGTATTGTTAAACACAAATTCAAACTGAATGTCATAATTGCGAATCGTTTTCACATATGCTTTTAACATTCCATTAAGTTGATCGGCTTTTTCAGGACGAATCTTCTGAGGCATAGGGGAAACAATTAAGAGGTGGAAAACTGTTTCCAGTGTTTTAGGCAATATAGCATTGAGAATCATTTTAATATTCTCAAATCCTATTAGTTTGCCTTCTACGTCATTTTGTAGAAGGAAGTTATCTGTTATAATCAAACTATTGCTTGGGGGTAACTTCTGCCCATTCAACATATTTGTCCAGCCATCCGAGGCTCCAGAAACAACATCACCTTTATCAAAACCTTTTTTGAATGACAACTGCAATACATTATCATTCATATCTGTCTCACTTTGGATTATTATTCCATATTTAGAAGATAATTCCTCTGCTTCTTTTCTTGAAATGTCAAAGAAGAACATGGCTCGTGGCTTCTCAATAACCAAAGACTGGTCTTCTTCCAAGGCGGAAAAATAATCTTTTAAAGGTATTATTGAAACATCATTGCGAGAGAGTTGGCTTAACTCACTTTCTTCATCAGCCAATATATCATCCAATTCCGGATCAGTCAAATTGACACACAGAACGGCATGGTTATTAAAAATATGATTAAGATTGGGGTATGAGTCATCACACACCAACACCTCTTCCAGGGCTTCCTTGCTAATATATATATGAAGCTTAGTCTCAGCCATTTTTCTTGCGTCGTTCAAGTTTTGAGATTGTAAGAGCTGCCGTAGAAGCCTCATCAAAGAAACCTTCTCCAAATTTGTTCTCAAATCGACCGGTCGGCAGATATTTCATATCATATGGCATATCATTTGCCGGGAAATAATACACTTTGAATGGGTTCTGTTTCTCTAATTCATCTTCATTCTCAATATTCATTTCGGCGACAAGAACCTGAGTTCGCCTAATCAGATATTCAGAATGAGTTTCAATTAGGAACTTATAGCTATCATCCATAGCGACTTCCGAGATAAGGTCTGCGAGTTTGCTCTGCAAGCGAGGATGAAGGTTCTGCTCCGGTTCTTCAATGATGATAAATTTAGGTACAAAACTCTTGCCGCCATCTTTGCCATGATGCCCCTCTTCAAACATAATAGTTGCCAGACTCAGCAAGAGAACCATAAGTTGATTAGTACCCATACCCATATCGGCAAGATTCATTTTGCCATTAGGGGTGATTACGCTAAAGGTGTATCCTTCGCCACCAATAGACTTGATTTCATAATCTGTGCCGATTCCAAACTCCGACATCCACTTACGAATAAATGTATCGGTAAAAGAACCATGAACTACACCTCGACGAGCATACTCATGTATTGCCTGAGCCATGAAGTCATTTTTGTCGTCAATCGTGTAAAGCATCTTTTGAGATACTCCGTGCGCCTGAATATAGTAAACATGAGGACGTCTCAGCTCAGACTCAAGCGCAGCCGCACTTTCAAGAATCAAAGATTTTTTATCGGCTAATATTTGCTCATTAGCACGATCATCTTCAGAATTGTTCCATACATCTTCTTCGTGGGTGTCACTCTCCGGCTCGTCATCTTCATCTTCATCTAACAGTCCTTTTATGGGTGTTGATTTAATTCCGATTGTTGATGTGTATGCTTCGATGTTTTCTATATATCCGGGAAGAGCGCCGTTGGTTATTCTGCGTTCGCCCTTGATTCCAAGATAATTGTTGATGTCAGCCTCCGCCGTAGCAGATTCTTCCTGAACATTATGACCAAAGGCGTTGCGAACTTTCAATAACTTTTCAAGTTCTTGATTTGCCATTGCTGCTTCAAATGCGTCATCTTCATGCGCGAGTTTCTCACGAAGTTCTTCTATGCGAGCTTGAATTTTGTCAAATTCAGGTGAGCCATTACCTTTTATTTGTTCAAACTCGACACGCATTCTCCTCGTATTGAAATTAAAGGTATAGAGAATGTGTCTCTTAATATCCTTTACTTCAATCAACGCAACTTTAGCCACCGGAAGATCTTCACCATTCGCATCCGGCTCAATTATAATACGGATAGGGAAATTATCAATTTGTAGAGTGAACTCCATCTCTTGTTCCTTAGAACCGGTAAACAATGAACGACCAAAAGTGCCAAGATTGAGGTCGTGGAATTCATTGGCATCGAAACGAAACTGAGGGGTCTCAAATCCGTCATCAAATATGTTGAATTTAGACGCTTTCTTCTTTAAGGTTTTAAGGTTGTCAAAAACCAGAAGTAGAGCTTTTTGAAGTGTTGATTTGCCGGCATTGTTGCCACCGACAAGTATGGTGATGTCGCCGAACTTGAATTCGGGGAAGTCAGCGAAGCGACGGAAGTTTTTGAAGCTTATTGATTTCATACTGCAAATTTACAAATTATTTGTGCAGTGTTTCTGCATCGGTGGTAACTTTTTTATTTTGGCTGCCGTAAGAGCCATCTGAACACTCATCCTCTCTAACAGCACTGCAAAGGTAGACGTTATCTGTGCAGTCATTCTGCATAGATTCGTACTTCATGAACAGTTTCTTTGTTTTCAATGCTATAGCTTCCCTTAGAGACTCAGGAGCAAGCACTTCTACATCATCTCCAAATGATAATATGATAGACTCAAGTTCCCGATTTGGTATAACGTCAAGCGATATTAAGCCCTCGCTTGGTGAAATTGTTTTCTGGGAACCATGAATCGGTTTCGATATTATATATGGAAAACGTCCGGGGGAAAACCGCAAAAGGACTTTCTCAACTTTTCCATCCGGTGGAAAACTAACCCCTACAATATCAAAGAAATAGTCATCAAAGTCTTCGATTATTGTATTTTCTATAAACGGAGTTGTCGATTGCTCAAAGTGTACTATTCTATCAAGAGCCAAATTGGTTATATTCTGATACTCATCATTATTCAATCCAATCAAAAACCACCGATTATTATACTGCTTGATATGATAAGGATGTATTTCCCAATTATATTGTTTCCCTTCAAATGTTTTATATTGAACATTCAAAGGAGTCTTATTTAATATGGCATTAAACAGTGGCGACAGATGCTCAATTCCTGTTGCAAAGGCATTGCCATCCATGCTGATAACAGATTCAGAAGCTCCTTGAAGATGGAACTTATCTTCGAGATTGGTTAGAAGAGATTCCATCCATTCAAATTGTGGCAGTCCCTTGAATCGACTAAGCATAAGCATAGTCTCCCGCAATTTAGCCATCTCTTCGTCCGTGATTGGTTGATTGTTGATGGTGTATTCGGGGTCTTCATATCTATAATAAACCCTTCGCCCATCTTTGACCCTGTCAATCAATGCTCCCCAGCCGGCATCACTCTCCATGAAGTCGATGTCAACCAAAACCTGACGCCTACTAATTCCCGGATTAAGAGGGTCAGAATATTTGTCATTACCGGTATGCTGATAAAGAGCATCATTGCAGGCTTGTATCAAGTCTTCAATGTAGAAACGTCGAGCAAAGTTGCTGAAACATTTGTCTAGCGTTCGGTACCTTATGAGGGCATGTTTATTAACCGGCATATATAAAACAAAACTCCGGAGGCAGTTATCTGAAGGTTGGCCGAGCCTGCAACGACTGCGTGGGAGTTTTGGGATTTGATTGGTTGTTGGCTTCGTCAGCCGATTGTATCTAACCTTGTGGCCATTTTCAGATGTTTATAGTTTCTCCAATTACAAAGTTAATCAATTTCTGTGAAAGTTTGGCTGTAAGGCATAAATAAATTTTAACGTCTGCCTGATATACCGCGTTTGGGCTGAGATGGTTTCATCATTCGATGAGCTTGCATCATGCAACGGTAGGCGAAGCGGCGGTCGTCTTCATCATCTTTGCGACCCCACGGGAGGTCTGATGAGGTGCCTCCGCCACCGCATGATTGGGCGAATTGGGTTGCGCCATCGAGATAGCCAAGGAACAGATACATCGCACACTTCAAAATCTTGTTGGGTCGCTCGGCGATTGCAGTCAGGAACTCGCCATCAACCCTGGCTTTCAGTTCCGACGGCATAGCGTCCAGCAGGGAACGGACATCAACAACCATCCTGGCAAAGACGGCATCAGTAAGCCTCATGCGCACCTGTTCTTGATTCTTTTCCGTGAACTCGTGGAAATTCTTTTACGCATTATCTCGTTTCTCTCTGAGAGCGTCAAGTTCATCTTGAAGCTCGGTGAGTTGCCGGTCGGCGGTCTCGAGTTTGTTGTGTTTGTCGGCGAGTTTCTGTCCGGTAGATTCAAGTTGGTTTTCAAGTTCGGCGATGCGGCGACGCAGTTCGGAAACATCTCCGGCACCATTCTCGATGTCTGACTCCAACCGGTCTATCTCGTCATTCAGTTCAGCCTCCTGTCTTTCAAGATTCGCAATCATGGTCGTTAGACCCTTCACTCGCCGCTCCGATTTCCGGACCTCATCTTCGAGCTGACGCAACTGTTCGCGGTTGTCGTCTATAAGTGTTTCGAGTCTGGCGTTCTCACGGTGAAGGTCGCGGTTGTATTCAGCGGTCGAGCGATGGCGTGCGCCGGTCTCGTGAATGTCGTCGCCACGGTCGAGGCCGTATTTACGGTTCACTTCGGCAAGCCGAGTATGCAAATCTCTCATGTGTTGCTTCGCCTCGAATTTGTTCTTACCTCCGAGGACTTCCTTTGAACTGAGGCGTCCGTCGGCGGTCAACGGCACGAACACACAATGCGCATGTGGTCCCGTTTCGTCGAGATGTACTATGAACGAG
>X363_Desmarests_Spiny_Pocket_Mouse__coassemble_1084_pt1 | contig 11488 bp, 24 predicted proteins | sample X363_Desmarests_Spiny_Pocket_Mouse__metabat2_high_PE_013 | metagenome-assembled genome bin X363_Desmarests_Spiny_Pocket_Mouse
AGAAGATTTGCTCGTTTCGTTTTGAAAAGCTGCACGTTTCGTTTTCGCGATTATATATCTCCAAACGCCATCGTCTTCTACATTGGAGGATTTCGCCGATAATGAGTCAATAATGAATTTTGACAGGCTGTTTGCCGTAGTGTACGATATGGTTGACCCCATAGCGGAACGGGCAATGGGCGCAATCAACGACGAAGCCGGCAGTTTAGAGATTGATGGTCTTTACGAATATCGTGTAATCGATGAAAGTGTCACTAAAGATATGGCAAAATCAAATTTCCCGGAGAAATGGTGTGATTGGTTTCATAAATTTTACGACGCGATTGAAGAACTATGAATAATTTAACTGAACGGATGTCAGCCACCTACACTCCCAAAATGGCAATTATTGTCTATCAAGAGGAGGAAGGTAGCCATTCTACATACTTGGAGCAGCGTGATATAGTTGCAGGTAAAATGGGTGCCGGTAGGCCTCTATCGAAAAAGTGTATCGCTGAGATTATAACTGCGCTCGCAGAAGATAACGATGAAATTGAGAAAGGATTCCACGGTGTCATCCCAAAGACCCTGATTTATGCGGACACGACAACGGGGCATACGAAATTGGTATGGTACAATCCACCAAGCGAACGGAATATGTTCTTTGTAGAGGCCCTCGGCATCCCTGAAGGAAAGATAAAGCTCCCCGGCATATTGTATGTTGTAGAAAACAACACTCTATCAGTCTTCGCTTTCAAAGGGAAGAGCCCTAACAATAGACTTTACAATGCCCCATTCTTCAACATCTATCAGAATGGCAAGGTTTGTCTCGGCAGCGCAAAGGCGAAAAAACCGTCACGCCTAACGTATGTAGAGGCAATAGAGTATTGGGAAAAGCTATTTTGGTCATCTGAATTTTCACACCTCATTGGTGGCAGTCCAGTCGAAGGAAACCTTGCAGTTATCACCAAGCAGTGTATAGAATCGGGTAAACCATTTCCTGTCGATGTTATGAAACTTTCTAAATTTACAGTTCAAGAAATACTGAAATGAGAACCCATTACACCCACAATTATATCATCAATCCCCGTCACAGAGTAACCGTGAATCTCATAGGAGCAGGTGGCACCGGTAGTCAAGTTCTCGGGGAATTAGCCAGAATTGATCATGCGTTATATAAACTTGGTCATCCCGGACTCTTTGTTACTGTTTATGACGATGATATTGTAACTGAAGCGAATATCGGTAGGCAATTATTCCGAAGTTCGGACATCGGTAGATACAAGGCAGAAGTGCTGGTGTCGCGCATAAACACTTTCTACGGAGTGGATTGGTCGGCCGAGTCAAAGAGATACACCGAATCAGATTCGTCTGCAAACATCACTATAACCTGCGTGGATAATGTCAAGTCCCGAATAGAGATAGGCAAAGCCTTGAAAAAGATGAGTGGATATAAGAGAATCGATGACCAGGAGCCGCTTTATTGGCTTGATTTTGGCAATCAATTAGACCGCGGGCAGGTTATCCTCGGAACCGTAGGAATTATTGGTCAGCCCAAAGCCGCAGACGGTGTTAAGACTGTCAGGTCGATGAAGTGTGTAGATAAAATATTCAATTTAGCCAAAGTAAAAGATGAAGATAGCGGACCAAGTTGCTCTCTGGCTGAAGCTCTACGTAAGCAAGATTTGTTTATCAATTCATTCTTAGCCCAGGTTGGCTGTGCTCTGTTGTGGAAACTTATCTACGATGGTTCGTTGGACTATCAAGGCGCATTTGTAAACCTTACAACTATGAATGTCAACCCCATAAAATTATGATACAAGACCCCACCAAACCAATGATTGCAGTATTTGAAAAGTATCGCAATCGTTTTGAGCCATATTCTCTCTTTGAGCGGTTTATGGAGTTTGTGATTGCCGGTTTCGACATCACGTTCACTACTCTCGACCGCCCTTTCCGCAAGGAGGAACAGGAAACGTGTATGGAACTTCTCAATGTTTGGGTAACTACAATGAATGAAGTTCTGAAGACAAAAGAGTGGTATGACATACTTGGCGAAGTATATATGAACTACCTATCGGGCACTATGAAAAAACAGTGGACCGGCCAATTCTTCACGCCCATTCATATTTGCGACCTAATGGCGCAGATTACTGATCCTGGAGAAAAAGGTGGTGAGTCGATTATGGACTGCTGCTGTGGTAGTGGTCGTATGCTCTTGGCTGCTCATATCATTCATCCCGGAAACTATTGCTACGCCCAGGATATGGATAGGATATGTTGCCTGATGACAGTATGCAACTTTCTGATACATGGGGTCCGCGGTGAGGTCGTTTGTGGGAATAGCCTTGACCCAACCGACTATCGGGATGGGTGGAAAGTTAATGAAACGCTGAATATTCTCGGTGTCCCAGGAGTCCGAAAGATGGATAAAATGGAGTGTGCTACATATCGCAGTGGCATCGACATGGTAAAAGAAAAGCTAATAGAGGATGCTCCAGTCTCTGCCGAAGCCAAAGTACAGCCTAAAACCAAAATAAAAAAGCAGAACGAACCAATACAATATACTCTATTTTGATGAAGCAGTTAATTGTGAATGTCGGTACGTGCTACCCTATGACATCACCCACTCACCCATACAGCAGTGCGGTTGCCGCCCGAAGAATGATTGACCGCATAATGGAAACGCCGGACAACAAGTTTGAAGTAAATGTGAATACTGATGTCGCAGTAAAGATTTTGGAGGCTTATGGCAAGGCGAAAGGGTTGAGTATAAAATATACCATCAACGGCAAGCGAGCTAAATACAAAGAAGTTCTCGCAGACTTAGCCCGAGGAGAAATGTATTATCAAGAACTTATAAAAGAACTGAACGGAAAATGAATCATTTAGGAGAATCTGCATTCAGATACATCATGCGTAAATCCGGCCGAAAGCCCACCGCTTGTCAGTGTGCTAAATGTCAGTCACAATGCCATACACCGTGCCTCGGCACGCCGGAGGACATAGTGAAGCTCATAGAGGCGGGATATGCAGACAGACTCGCGCCTACTGAGTGGGTTGTTGGAATGCTAATGGGTATTGCAACACAACAGGTGTATATGATTCAAGCCAGAACGGAAGATAATGGGTATTGCACATTCTTTCACGATGGAAAATGCGAATTGCACGATAAGGGGTTGAAGCCCACCGAGGGTAAACTTTCGCATCACTCTATCAGAATAGATAATTTCAATCCTAAAAAGTCGTTGTCGTGGCTCATTGCCAAGGAGTGGCTTGATGCTGAAAATGCAAGTATCGACAAAATCGTTAGATACTTGCAGAAATGATTATATTTAAGGCTCTACAATTTGCGTATTTGATAAATTATGCGTAACTTTGGGCATTGCAAATAAGATAAATTTAATCAAAACCCCGCGACATGAAACCGTCACAAGAAGAAATAAAGGCGAAAGCCAAATCGCTCCACGAAGAGCAGAAACAAATCTACCCATTTTGCAGTATAGAGCCTGATGTTGTGGAAGATTATGTCCGCAACAATTGGAATCGTGCCGAGCAGTTGTCCGCGGACTGGCTGTTTGACTACGCTGTGTCCCAGAATCTCTGTGAAGTGGAGGAGTAAAGTATGACATTCTCTGAATTTTACGAAGCCCCATTTTGGACTGACGGTGTGTTTCTCTGGAGCAATAATGGTAACATGGCCCTGATGGCATCCGATTTGTCCGACAATTCAGACTCGCTTCTTCAGCGCACATGTGAAATACTTAACGGGGCGGCAAAGCCTCAAAAAGTACCAAGTCTAAAGTATCGCGGTCCGGACATATTGCTTAATAATAAGCCATTTCTAATCATTCGTGGTTGGGGTTCATTGAAAGCATTAGGACTTAGTGAAGAAGATGCTGCGAAAATTCAGGATGAATTTGGAGCCTGGGTCATCGATAAATTGTGTGGTAGATGATTCAGTTGTCAAATTCAGATGCAGAAAGAGTATGTTTCCATCTAGAGAAGTTGTATCGCTCCCGGAAAGGAATGAACTCAAGCACAAAAGAGATAAACGAAACGAGAATGCTCGGGCTATTGCTCGGCAAAATCAATAAAAAATTAGACAAAGAGTGCCCTAACCGGCAGAAACAATATGCCAAACAAGAGAAGTAAAGACGGCTTGCGCTCCAGTGTTATCGACGAATTGATTACCGCAGATAACTGGTTTACCTTAGTCAAAGAAGAGGAAAAGGTCAAACTGTTTTCGTGTACCACACCACAGATTCTTAAGGCTTCTATTGTGACCTTAATGCTTCAAGATGAGCATTTCGCGTCACTATTCGTCGATGCAGTAGATGAATTTGTCAAGAGGCAAAGGTCTCACAATCTTCTGAGAATCTCTCAAAACTAAATATTATGAGTTTCAAAGGAAAAGCAATATATAACCCCACCGGGGCAGCCGCAGAATATGCTCCCTGGGCGTGTAATTTCTATAACGGATGTTCAAATGACTGCGCGTATTGCTATTGCAAACGTGGAGTTATGAGCCATGTTTGGAGTCCTGCTCCAGTGCTCAAGAAATGTTTTAAGGATGAGGAACACGCCACAGATGTATTCCTTGCTGAGTTGGAGAAGAATATTGATCAACTCAAAGAACATGGTCTGTTCTTCTCGTTTACGACAGACCCTATGCTTCCAGAAACATTGGACTTTCATATGAATGTCATTTGTATTGCCAACGCCCACAATGTGCCGGTGCAGATTCTAACGAAGCGAGCTGACTTTCTACATTATTGGCTATTCGATGAGAGTGGTATAATTCATCCGGATAAAAAGAAGTTGATTGCGGTTGGATTTACCTTAACTGGTTGTGATGAGCAGGAGCCTAACGCCTCACTAAACGTGGATCGTGTGAAGGCCATGCTCGAGCTCCATAAGAGAGGATTCAAGACTTTCGCCAGTATCGAGCCCGTCATATCTGTCCCCGCTGCCTATGCAATGATTAACACTGTATCCGGGCGGTGTGACCTTATAAAAGTTGGTCTGCTTAGCGGAGGTAAGCGTGATTACAAACCAGGAGAAATCCAGTTCCTTTATGAAATGTTGAAATCCGACACCAGAGGGAGCAAATTTTATATAAAAGACAGCATGGTAAAATACCTCGAACTTGATAGGAGTACATTCCCTGCGCATTTTGTAACCCAAAACTATAATATTTTCAAATGATGAAAAGAAAGCCCAAAATACAGATACGGTACGGCAAGATTCTCGTAGCCGTGCAATCGGTTATTTTTACTCCCATCCTGCTATTCTTTGTATTCATAGCAACGGCAAGTAACGGCGTCCTGACCGGATGGGAAAGGTACCGCCATTGGCTGTGTTCAAAACTTGATAACCATAAAAAGAAATAACCATGGAAAAGATAATTCAACTCAGGGAATACGAATACAACGCTCTCAAAGAGAAAGCGGATATGAAAGGAAAGGCTTTTGACAAAGCCATGGAGAAAGCAATCAAGGAGTCCTGCAACCTGACAATCCAACTGAAAATGGATATTGGTCGTGATTGGAATGATGTGTTCTCCATCAAACCGTATGTCGACGTGGACTCCGGTAGTTATAATCCTTATAACTCTATCAATCCTCCTAAAGTCCTCTCCTATGAAGCCTGTAACAAACTGGCCAAGCGCATACACAGGTGGATGGAAGAAACTGTTGAGAAACGCTATGGCTTCGGCATTGAGCAGGTCAACAGGTATCGTATAGCCAACAAAAACCGATGGAAGTGGAACGCGTTCTTCCTCATTCTATCGCTGTCGGGTTGGCTCGTGGCATTATTTGCAATATTCAAGTAACGATGGCGCGGATTGTAGAGAACGAAGCCGGCTTTAAGGTGATAGAGGTATCTCGACAAGAAATCATTGAAAAGCTCGGGCGTTTTGGTGTCGTAGGTATTAGCGATTATTGTGCATCATCTCCAACCGTCGGTTATTACGTGGCAGTCCTTGACCAGTGGTACTGCCAGGAGTGCTACAATAGGTTCATTCAAGGAAATACCCCTGAACCTGATGACGCGTGGTTTGAAGATGACCGATTTGAGTGCTACCGAAAACTATTCAATCTTTAAAGTTTATGCCATGAGCAGATTTACGCGATGGAAAAGCCGGCAAAAAGCCCGGCAATTCCAGGAATCGTTCCTGCCTTTAGGAACCGTGGTTAATTGGAATGATGAAATGAGAATGACCGGCATAGCGGATTTTCGGAAAATGCAAATAATGATTGCTTCCAAAGTGAGCGAACGAATAATGAGACAAGCCTTGGGCGGCATTGTAAAACCCGAAAGAAACTAAATGAAACAGTACACTGGAACAAAGACTCTCCAAGCGGAGCCTATGACCTACGGTGAGGCACACAAGCGTGGCCTTATCCGCGAGAACGCCTATGTTGAGGAATATAACGACAACAAAGGCTACCATGTAGTTTACCCTGACGGCTACGAATCATGGTCGCCGGCGGAAGTATTTGAGAAATCCTACAAAGTTTCTGAGACCCCTCTCGACCGATTGAACATTGAGATTGCAGACCTCAAACAGAGGGCGGACAAACTCGGAGCCTTCATCTTCAATCAGAACGGTGGCAAAGACTTTCGGACTCTGCCACTCGGCACAAGGGCGTTTCTTCACGCTCAGTTCAGTACGATGGAAGCGTATCTTAATCTCGCCGCTCTCCGTCAATCCTGTATGGAAGGCAATGAGGAATGCCGTCCTTCGGCGCTTTCGTTTGAGCAAATCCTACCATTACTTCGTGAAGGATTTGCAATCCGTCGTAACGGTTGGAACGGCAAAGGACTTATGGTGTTCAAGCAGGTGCCGGCGCACATCACTTCGGAGATTATTCCGAAGATGCAGTCGCTTCCTGACGAGGCGAAACGACATATCCTCGCTGCAGGTGACCATATCGATTATGTAGCGCAGTGCCTGATCTTCGACCCACAAACCGGTGAGGCTAATTCGTGGGTGCCGTCGATTTCCGATGTATTTGCATGCGACTGGGAACTTGTAATGGACTAATGTCGAAACCCCTCTGCACAGCAGCTCATTGTCTAATCTATCGCCTGCGGAAGAAAGGGATACGCGTAAATACAAAAGAGCGTGTGATCTTTCTCCCGTATGGCGAGAAGATTAGTGATTACGTGCAGATAGAACGATTGCACAGAGAGTTCTATCTGAATGTGCAGTATATAATAACATAGAGATGCAAAACGAGAAACTATTCTTCTCCCGGTTCGTGTATGATGGGGAGTTTATAAATAGGGCTTGCCTGAAAAAACCGTTTGAGCGTAACGGTTTTGTTTATGCTTCCGACTCAAGAATTATGGTTCGTGTCGAGAAAAGTCTTTGCGAAGAGTCTTATGATTCTCAAGGCGGTCCGAAAAGTCTGCCATCTTTTCCGGCACCGGAGAGTAATTACAAACTTGACTTAAAGGAACTCATCGAAATATTAAAGAGCATACCAGGTCGCGAAACTATTGCCGTTTCAGGCAAAGAAGCTGAATGTGATGAGTGTGAGGGTGATGGACGCGTGGAATGGACTTATGAGGACTCTAATGGAGAAGAACATTTTGACTACTTTGATTGCCCTATCTGTGACGGCAAAGGAAAAGTCAAAACCAAAGAAATCGAGCGTGAAGAACGTACCATTGCGCTTAACGGAACATCATTTAACGCTGGATTGCTTCAGAAGATAGCCGAGGCCATGAACGACATTGGACTGTCTTATAGCGTAATCGCATATCAGGCCAAGGATTCACGCCCTATGCTGATTCAGCTTAAGAAAGGTATAGATGTGATTGTCATGCCGTGCATTGGCATAGAACCGTGTCGGGAGTTGCACTTGACGCAAGAAAAGTAAGAATAGTTATGATACTGCATCGTTTTTGTTCCAAGGAGGAATTTGAAGCCTATCAGCGCGGCGAGGTTCTTGTAAATGAAACGAACCATAGCCTTCATAGAGGAAACGCTTCGACGTCGATAGGCTTTTGCTTCTTCGTGGAAGACCCGGACGAGGCTATTCATGTCCTTTCTGGGATTGTTGATCTTGACTATTGCATAACAGTTGAGGTCGGCGAAGAAGATGTCATGCAGTCGCGTGGCCGTTATGGGAATCGCCAGCTTAATGCAGTGGAAATAAGGCAAGAGTATTGCACAACTAATTACGACAATAAACGGTTCCGTTTGGTGGACGCAACGACCAAATTTTCTACTTACGCGCCGAACCACCGAGACCTGAAAAAGATGTTTCCATTTTTATTTGTCTAATTCCCCCGAATTCGTGGGAATTAAAATCGTAACATTCAGATTGTCAGTTATGGATAGAAACCGAATATGGACTCAAGAAGAGATTGATGAACTTCATCGGCTGAGATCTCTTGGGCTGGAATGGAGCGAAATAGCTGTAAGGCTTGGGCGAACTCGTAAAGCCGTAGAACATAAAATCTACAACAAACCTATTAGGAGGGTTGCAACGCGCGGTCGGCAGTTAACCGAAAAAGAACTGGCTTGGGTTATCCGCCATTACAAACACACAAAGAATGAGGAGATAATGGAGAGGTTTGAACTTAGCCATTCTTCTCTGCATCGCATAGCGAGAGAGCACGGATTAACCAAATCTCGACATTTTATGAAGAAAACGCAGGATGAAGCGCAGGTAGCCGCGGCTGAAAGCCATCGACGTAACGGCACATATCCGCCAAAAGGATTCAGAATTCCTGGTAGCGATAAGAATTGCTTCAAGAAAGGGCAAAGCAACCAAGACCGTCTTACGCCAAAGAGGTACGCAGAAATGCAAGAGAAACGACGTGCATCCTGGAGAGCCACGTACGATAGAGATAAACGAAGGACTCTCGCCTGGGGCTTCGAGCAACGCACCAAGTTCCGTTTCGTCAAGCAATCAAGGAGTAAAATAGCATTCCGTCATGGACTGCGTAAGTGCGGTTATGTTGAAGATCCCAACAATCATAACCTTTATTACTATACTTCTGAGCATATGCGTCGGCCAAAGCGAGAAAGAAACGCGAGTAAGTATGGAATAAAAATCATAGCATTAGAAACTTATGAAACCACGTGATACCGGCATTGTGGAACTCCACGACAGCAAGCAGAAAGAGCGTGGCTTCAGCTGCATGAAACTCATAGAATACCTCACTGAAGATGGTGTGACAGAGTGGGAACAATGGCATAGCGCACATCTTCAGGCTGCCGCCGGAGAATGCCCATATCGAGAACATTGTAGCATTTATGCTCGAACAATACAGACCCATCCCCCGAAACCGCAACAACTAAGACTTTTCTGATATGGCAAAAATAAATAAATCCAAATTCATTTATGGATTTTTGGCAATCACTCTTATCACATTTCTACTCTCCGGGTGTGCATACAGGAAGCAGATTCAAGTACAGGACTACGAATACATATTGCCTGACATTCACATACAAACTCATAAGAAGTTATTGGAAGAACAAAAACGCATTTCCCAAGCTAATCAATCACTACAAGCCGACACAGCCGCAGCAAAACGGTACGACCGCACTTGACCCGGAGACGCTGCCACATCGCAAGACGGGAAGCAGAGCCTACCTCGTAAGCACCAAAGCCCCGGCAGTATAGCACGAGTTGCAGAGGGCGGACAGGCAGAGGAAAGCGACTCGGCGGCACATCGGCTTTTTAACAACAATACAATCATGTGTAATTGTAAGAACATAGAACTCGGTTCTTTTGACAATCAGATTGAGATATACCACGAAGCACTCGGCAGAAAGATATGGGTAGATACCTGTATTGCCGAAGAAGTTATTGAGTTGCTAAGCAATGGCGTACATACGACCGGTAGTTGTTGTGGTCACAACAAGACAATTCCGTCGATCGTAGTGGCGCCAGAATCAGTTCCATTGATGGAGGCAATGGGTTACAGGCATTGGTTCAATCCATGCGTGCCCAAAGGCAAGTATTCCAGCACGTTCTTCTATGCCAAAAGCGTCAAATGCCCGTGGTGGATAAAACTCAAACAGATATGGATACCGTGGTTATGGTATCATGTCGTAAAGATGCCGGAGCCGTAAAACAAAGAAAGTGAGTGTGCCCTCACGGGTTAACTCACTTAAATGCAAATAAGATATTTAATCAAAAACCCCAGTCCCTCGATTAAGAGGTCGCAGGACTCAAAACTAAATATCAATATGCAAAGATAACAAAAAAAAGCCATATAATCACCATATTATGTGTGAAAAACATCAAAAATGTAAATCGGATTTTAGGTATATAATCATATTGATTATTTTTACGCCTTAATCTTTGGTTAAACCGTGCATTTTGATTAACTTTGCAGTTAGAAAATAACGAATATCACAATGGGTAAAAAAGACATACGAAAGCTCAAACCCAACCCCGACAATCCTCGTACCATGAGCGAGTTTATGGAGGGCAAACTGATCGAGAGTCTTCTGGTATTCCCAAAGATGCTCGAACTTCGCCCCATCCTCGTAAATAAGGACGATGTGATTATCGGGGGCAATGGACGTATCCAGTGCCTCAATAAAATACTCGAACTCGCCGACAACGAGATTGAGGACTATTTATTCAATCAAAAAAAGTTCCGCATGGCCTCGGAAGAAGATAAAACCTCGCTTCTCGCATTCTGGGCCAAATGGAAAAAGAAACCGACCGTATTTGTCAGGGTGCTTGACAATGTGTCGACCGAGGAAGAGAAAGAAATTCTCGTAAAGGATAATCTCCACTACGGCGAAGATGACATCGAGATTATGAAACAGCATTTCGAGCGCGAATCCATCGGCGATTATTTCGGTGCTGTGCCATGGAATCTCTATGATTACAACGACAAAATCAATGACCAGAACCTGGATCTCACCAAAACTTATCCTGAAAAATTCAAGTGTGGCTATGTCGAGTGCCAGATGACAGACCAGGAATTTAAGGCTTTGTGCACCTGTCTTGACAAATATCTTCAGGAACACGACGGCATAAGCGATGGATTTTTAACCTATTTACTTTTAGGCAAATGAAAAAGGACATCAAAGAACTCATCATAAACCCCATCAACCCACGAAAGATACTAGTGGGACAGAAGCGTCGTCTTCAACAGAGCATTATGCTCTTCCCGAAGATGCTCCATTACCGCGACATCATAGTAAACAAAGACGACGTGGTACTTGCCGGCAACCAACGTACTACCATTCTCAAGGAAATCCTCACATCCACCCCGATGGATTGGATGGTGATTCTTCAGGAGAATGAGAAGTGGCTCGGAATGACCGAGAAGCAGCGCGATGCCGTAATCGACTACTGGAAAGCATGGATTGAAGACCCTGCTGTCGATGTTACCGTTGCCGACCTCTCCGAAGAAGAAGAGAAGGAGCTCATCATCAAAGATAACAACGAATTTGGCGAGTTTGACTACACTGGAAAAGGCGCGGCAGTTTGACCCTCTCGGGCACGCAGGATTGACCCTTTTG
>X363_Desmarests_Spiny_Pocket_Mouse__coassemble_1105_pt1 | contig 11320 bp, 16 predicted proteins | sample X363_Desmarests_Spiny_Pocket_Mouse__metabat2_high_PE_013 | metagenome-assembled genome bin X363_Desmarests_Spiny_Pocket_Mouse
AGCGCACCTGGTTTGGGACCAGGTGGTCGCAGGTTCGAATCCTGTCACCCCGACAAATAATAAGGTGCTGTAAATTAGATACTTATAATTCTAATTTACGGTATTTTTGTTATTTTATATCGTTAAATTATGTTTATGTTATGCCGAAAAACACCGAAAAATGCCTATTTTTGCCTAAAATGTGTCGCGTTTGTGTCGCGCTGAGCTAAATGTGTCGCCTTTTCCAGTTACAGTGGATCTTGATTTTGCGACAGACGTCCCGGATTGCAATTCCTCACGCTATGGCGACATCCGGCTCGGCAGGGGAGTGATAATACCGAGGAATGTGGATTGCGACCCATCCCTGAGTGCGGAATCTGAGAGAATTGCCGTGCGGGAAGACATCATGCATCAGATATCGGCACGGCCGCATGCCACGGGTGGCACGAATACCTCCAGAATTCAATTGTCACGGGATGGGGTGAGGACATTGTCGTTGGGTTTGCCATGCAGATATATGCACACTCCTGTTGAAGTGTGTGATCTCAGGGACGCGCAGGCTTGCATCGACCTCTTGAAATGCATGATCCGCTCTTTCGTGTGATCAATCAATAAGGTCGGCTGGGAGTGTGGGCATCGCGCCATTGCGTGAGCAGACGAAAGCGGATACCTTGACGGCTTTCTTATGTGCCTCCTCAACCGGTAACCCTTTGATTATGGAGGAGATGAAAGCTGCGGTAAAGGAGTCGCCTGCGCCGACAGTGTCGGCCACCTCAACATTTGGGGTGGGCTGAAATGATACGTGTCCCGGAGTGAATACATAACTACCGTTTACACCGCAAGTGAGAACAAGTATCATGAGATTGTACTCTTCGAGAATAGCCCGGCATCTTTCCGTTGGACTGGCATTGGGATAGTCGTGTAATAGCGTCAGTGTCTCCAGTTCCTCATCATTTATCTTAAGGATGTTGCATCGCCTTAACGATTCGCGGATGGTCTCTTTTGTGTAGAATTTCTGACGCAGGTTGATGTCGAACACTTTTAGCGTATCTTCGTCTTGCGGCATTGCCTCAAGAAATCTCAGTATTGTATTACGGGAGTTCTCGTTGCGTTGGGCCAGTGAGCCGAAGCATACGGCACGAGTCCGGGAGGCTATATGCTCAAGGTCTTTGGTGAACGGAATGTTGTCCCAGGCTACATTTTCCTTGATATTGTATTGGGGTACGCCTGCTTCGTCAAGTTCGACATTGACTGTCCCTGTGGGGTAGTCAACCTCTGGAAGGTGGCATGACAATCTTCATATTGTGCGTTGAGATGGCGTTGGATGCGCCGGTCGATTGTGCTACGGCGTTTTTCCGTAGCCCAGTCACATATGCATAGCTTGTCTCCGCAGGAGCCGATGATCATTTCACCGACCGGAGACTGATATCTGGCGATTTTTATGGTTGTCATATGTGGTTCAGTCATTTTTCCATACATGTGTGATCCTGCCTATATAAACTGTGTGCAGGTCGCGCTGTGGATATATCTTTTCCATCAGTTCATTGTTCAGAAACCCTGTTTCTTTCAGCACATCCGAATATGCTACTTCGCATTCGATGATGAGTTTGGCCTCCTTGAAGCCGACAAGCCCGGATGGAAGTTCCATGGCTGTCAGGCCTGGATAGTGCATCTTGTCGATGTCTCTGCCGCTTTTTGACCCCATCACAGAGAGGATTTGTTTCATTTCATGCTCGAAGAATGCCAACGTATAGTGCTTGTGCCTCTCTATATACTGGTGTGTATAGCGCTGTGGACGTACATAGCATATGGCCATAGGCGCACTCCATAGATTGCCGAGCATCCCCCAGGAGATTGTCATGGTGTTGAAGTCGCGGATATTACCGGCCGTGACCAGCGCCCAGTCCTTGCCGAAAAGTTGAACGGGGTTTTCTTTGATTTCAGATGGTGCTATTTCTTTCATTTGATATTAATTAAAAAAGGTATCGCAACGTCATGCAGGACCTTGTGATTTTACATCGTTGGGGATGGACGCGGCTGCCTCGGCTGCAATGGTGCGGGAATAGGAGGTTCCATCAATAATAATATATAGTGTGTGTCCGGAGAAAGCGAAGGCCGTAGGCTGTCCTGGCACCGGATTGCGTAAGATGGCTCTCACACGGCCGTTCTGGTCGGCTATCTGGATTCCCATCGAGGTCGCGGCGTACAGGTTGCCGTCGGTGTCGAATGCCAGGCCTATTATACCCGGGGCGGTGAAAGTTATGTCGTGGAGCAGGTATGTCTTTTGCCAATCTCCTGGCGCAATGGCCGTGGCTGTCTCCAACCATTGTGAGCCGGGTAGGATACGGACAGTATACGACCCGTCGGGATACTGTAGCTGTAGCGGTGCGTAATCATCCGGAAAATCGGGAGTGCGTTTCCACCCGCTGTCGGTGGAGAGCAATGAGGAAAGACAGTTGTTGCCCGATGTGCCCGGGACCAACGGATCCGGGAAGTCTCGCCAGAGCCATGCCATGGCTTCAGGAAACAACTGTGTGCCCGGCTTGATGGAGTGGGGGCTGTCGTCCCAACGGGCGTCAATGTCATAGCCTGCGAATTTGAGCGATGATGCGAGCAACTGATTCTGTTCGTACCAATGCCCGAACAGAGGATTCCATGCATCACGGCTGCCGTCGTGCATGAATATGCGCAATGGCAGAGGCTCGGTCTTGCGCACGATGGCCGGAAGCAGGTCGCCGCCGCGCATGGCCACGAATGTGCCGCAGGTGGTGTATACCCGTCGGAACAGATCCGGACGCTGCCATGCCACAACAAAGGCACCGATACCGCCCGAACTGGCGCCAGAGATGGCCCGGCAATCCGGGTTGTCCGAGATAAGGATTGGTTGCCCTGAGGCAGTCTTGTGTTTTGCTACGGCAGGCAGTAGTTCTTCTGAAATGAATCTGGCCAGACGGTCGTCAATGGCATCATATTCGTTACTGCGGTTATAGCGGATGGTCGTGCCTTCAGGATCTTTTAATACACCCGGCTGAAAGTACACACCGATGGTCACAGGCATGCTTTCTGCCTGTATGAGCGAGTCAATCACCGCAGGCGCGTCATACAGCGGTCCGTCAAGTCCTACGTACAGGCATGCCGGAGCTGATGCGTCATAGCCATTGGGGATGGAGATGCTGTAGGCATGTGTGGTGCCCGGGTAAATGCGGCTATGGGTGATTGTGTCGGCAATCATCTCGAAAGCTCCTACGGAAAGCCAAACATTCAGAGCTATAAGCAATAGTATCTTACGCATGTCAATCTTCGGTTATGTATTGCATTTCGGGTTCTTCCACAATGTCGGGGCCATTGTCGCGCCGTTTGCGCTTCACCGAGTGTTTGAGTTTTCCGATAAAGAAATTTAGCTCAATGGATGTCTCGGATTCATCTGGTTTAAGATCCGGGAGTATGATATTAGATAGCATAGATGAAAACCGACTCATAAGGGATGTCTGTCGGGGCGCCTCATCAGTATTGTGAAGTTGGATCAGCGTGCTCCGCAATGCACGTACCTCAGCATAAGTTTCGATGATGGAAAATGTGGCTTCGACCGCAAATGGGCTTTTGAGGATTGTGGCAAGCATGTACAATCCCTTTTCGGTGAACGCTTTGGGATTGACACGTGATTTGGATGATAATTTTGCGGTCGAAATTTTCGACCGCAAAATTTCAACTTCCGAGGACTCCAGTTCAAACATGTAGTCCGGCGGGAACTTGTCGGGGTTGTTCTTTACGGCTTCGTTTACACGCTTTGTCTCCACGCCGTAGATTGCCGCGACATCGCGGTCGAGCATCACGGGTTGATTCCGCAGCAGTATCAACCGGTCTTTTACAATAGCTGTGGGCTGGTCTTCGCTCATGGTAGTGCATTATATCATTACAATCACAAAGATACGGATAAGAGAGCGCAATGGCAAATGAAATTTGCACATTGCCGAACGTGAGTATCTAAGACTGCAGGTCAAAGATACGGATTAGTGATAGGAATGCCAAATGAAAATTCAGGATAGCAAAAGGAGGCGCGGCCTCGCGGCGGCACCTCCTTCAAGTATGGTATAAAAGCTATTTCATTTGTTTGAAGCGTATGGGCAGCGCATAGCTTACGGCCACCGGTTTGCCGTTGCTGGATCCGGGTTTCCATTTTACGGTCAGGCCGTCTTTTATGGCTTGAATGGCACAAGCATCTAAATCTTCGTAGCCACAGGATTTTTGAATTTTGAAATCCTGCATTGTGCCATCGGCACCGACGGTGAAGCCAACTATAGTGAGGCCGTCGGCCTCTTTCTTCCATTGGCGGTTGGGATCGGGGAATGTCAGCTTTCTCATGATGGCTTCCATCATCGCGACTTCGCCGCCGGGATATTCAGGCAGCACATCGGGGGATTGTACCGCTACTGCTGAGTGATAGAAAGACGACAGGGATGAGAAGTCAATCATGACCGGTCGGTTGTTTACCACCAGGCTCATGCTCACATTATCAAATTCGCTGATAAACGGGAATGTAGCTGTAATGTTTGCCACGCCGTCTTTAAGTGTGGTCTGCAGGCCGTTCGACAGATATTTTTTACCGCAAGAATATAATTCACCTCCGGAGACGGTGATTTCATTTCCCGCCCCTTCGGCAATGACTTTGATGGTGGTCTTGCCTCCGTCGTTGCTGAGTGCCTTTACTTTGAACACAAGGGCTTGCGGATTCGGGGCATTTTCATTACCTTTGCCGGTGGAAACATCGCTGCTGCTGATGGTAGATACGGCAGCGCGTACTGCGGGCACAGAGGCCACACCGAGTGCCAACGCGATCATCGGCACAAGTGCAAGGGCTTTCAGACGACGCCCTGCACCACTTTTTTCTTTGTACATCATGGTGATACGTTTTTTAAGTTTACTATGATTGAGGCTGTTGGCCAAGGACGGGAATCTGGTGCCAACAGCTTTTTTTATCAATAACATCTGATATTGCTGCGGATTGTATCCGCTGTCGATCACGGCCATGTCTGCCTGGTATTCATGCACGAGCATCAGTTCGTCGCGCATCAGCCACGCGGCGGGGTTGAACCAGTTGATGATGCACACCGCCTGCGCTATCAGCAGGTCGAGCCAGTGGTGGGATGCTATATGTTTCATCTCGTGGGTGGCGATCGCCGAGCTATTTTCGTCATGGTCGGCACGGCTTATTACGATATATCGCATCCAGCTGAACGGGGCAAATCGCTCATCGTCGGTGAGTACCAGCGTGTAGCCGTCGCGCCGGACTTTTTCGCCGCTGCGTATCACAGCCATCAGACGAGCCCATGTGATTATCGTCCTCGCAGTGACAACAGTCATCCCGGCCATGAATATCCATATCAGCACGGTGCCCCAGACTGGTTTGGATACTGGCTCCGTCACGGTTTCGGCAATTCTTAGTCCGTCCATGGCAATAGTCTGCCCTGAGGTGGCAGATGTGAATTTTTGCAGCAATGACGTTACGGGTAGTGTGGCAAATGACACTGCGTAAATCATCAGGAGTACCCCTCGGTTGTAGCCATGTTGATTCTCACGGGCAAGAAACACCCGGTACGCAAGGAGCATCGAGAGCATAATCAGTCCGCTCACTATTGAATATGACAAAAATTCGCCCATGGTCATTTACCTTTGCGCTCAATCAGGTCAAGCAGCTCTTTTAATTCGTCGGCCGAAATCTTTTCCTCGGCCACGAGGGCTGATACGGCTCCGTAGTAGCTTCCGCCGAAATAGTTTTTGATGAAGTTGCCGAAGCTGCGGCTTCTGAAATCCTCCTTTTTTGCCACGGCATAATATTGGAATGTGCCGCTGATGTCGTTGTGCGCCACAAAGCCTTTGGCCTCCAGCCGGCGCATCACCGTGGCCACGGTGTTGAAGTGTGGCTTGGGATTGGGGTACAATTCCACAAGACTGCTGATTGGCAGGGTGCCGTGCATCCATAGCAGTTGCATCAGCTCTTCTTCCTTCTCTGTAAGTTGGTCTTTCGGGGTAGCTTTTCGCATAACTATTTTATTAGTTTATGTCGCAAAGTTATGAACTATTTTTATAGTTGCAATAGGGCGGAGGTGCTTTTAACTATCATTAACTATAAAAATAGTTGTTTCGGAATAATTATTTTCCGAAAAAATTGAAAAACATTTGGTTTATATTATAAACTACATTATCTTTGCAACTGAAATCAGAGCGGAGACGCGCGGCCGCTCTATTTTAAGACATGTGTTGTTTATATTGTAAACCGATTTATTAATCCTTTTACTCCACAATTATGGACGAAAAGAAAATCAACGAGAAAGAAAGCATTGAGATTATAACCTCAATGATAGCCCGGACCAAAGAGCGATACATGCTCGGTGACGGGAACATCATGCTCATGTGGGGCTACGTTACTCTCTGTGTCAGTGTGCTGATATGGGTGCTCATCTATGTAACGCGTAATCCGGCAGTTAACTGGCTGTGGTATCTCATTTGGGTAATCGGAGGAATTGCCACTCCGGTCATGGCCAAGAAACATGCGGTAAAGAAAGGGGTAAAAACGTATACCGACAGAATAATTTCCCGCCTATGGTCGGTAGTGGGATACGCCGCAATCCTCTCTACCATAGGATGCCTGGCACTTTTCTTTGTCGCAGGTGCGGATGCATGGGCTGCAATGTTCATTTTTGCTCTCATTATCGTACCGTTTGCTGAAATGGCAAACGGCATAGTGCTCAATGAGAAGTCGTTTATCATAGGCGGAGGTATCGGATTTGCTGCTGGAATCTTTGTGACCTGCTGCATAGCCGCGCGTATTGCCTTGATAGCTACATGGGTGATGCCAATTTTCATAATCGCATTTGTGTGCATGATGATAATTCCCGGCCATATAATCAATTACAAAGCAAAACACTCGTTATGAAAGAGCTTGACCCACTGCTGCACTCGCAACTGAGGTTGGCTGTGATGTCAATACTTATGAATGTCGAAGAGGCCGATTTTGTCTATCTCAAAGAGAAAACCGCCTCCACGGCCGGAAATCTCAGTGTGCAGCTTGATAAACTTTCGTCGGCCGGATACATTTGCGTCGAAAAAGGATTTGTTGGGAAAAAGACACGCACAGTATGTCGTGTAACCAGCAAAGGACGTACTGCATTCGAGCAATATGTCGAGGATTTGAAAAGTCTGCTCAACATCAATTAACCAGTAAGCTATTTCATACCTGAATGTGCCCGTAGCTCCGTCGGCCCTGCCGTCAGTTACGGGCTTTATACATAGACCTTTGGCTCGCTATCTGTTGTGCCATTGCTTGTATTTCTTGACCGACTGGTAGATGAGGACAAACAAGAGTTGTATTACAGTAAACGTTGCTAAATAAAACAGCCATGTATATCCGGCTCCGAAAGCGCCATTGTATAGCATCGCCCAAGACAAGGGCACTGTGTACAGGGCAAACACAGCCATATTCGTGAGCTTGAATCTCTTGCTGCCGCCGGTGAGCAATATTGCCAATACGCATAAAATGGAAAGGAAAATCAACATGATGTCTTCTGTATTCTATGGTCGTGAAATTTCCACAAATATACGGATTGTTGAGCGTATTGGAAAATGAAATATATCTAATAGCATATGTTAAGATGTATTAATTATATTTAATTATTGCGTAAGGCGGGACGCGCAATGATTATTTATACTTAATTTGTATTCATATAATCTATTTTGCCTAACCTAACCCAATTTAATGAAAATTTTTAATTATCGTATTTTGGCGTTCATGTGCTGTGTATTTGCTGCATGCGCCATAATTGCTCAGACAAGCGTAGAGCCCTCCTTTGGAGGATTTGGCTTTGAAAATGGCCAGAAGATTACTAAGATTGTATATGACCGGAATATCGCCATATCGTTCAAAGGTGATGTCATATATTACGAACGAGGATATATTAAGCTCAGCAAGGGCACTGAAATGAGTTTTGAGTTTTCGGACAATGTTAAATCTGTGTCGTCAGTGGAGTTTTATATCCCCAAGGATGTGGATGATAATAAGAAAATTTTTGCTTCAGTGGTGCCCGAACTGGATGGTTATCTGACGAAGGATAAGGATAAATATGTGTATTACCCCAATGAAAGTCAGCCCACGACACTTTTCCTCTATAAATGGATATCTGATGGATTCTCTCCGTCGGACAAATTATCCCTTATAACTGCACAGAGTTTAAATGTGTACAGACTTATTGTAAACTATGGAAAGAAATACACTGGCATCACAGATGCACTTGCTGACGTTGAAGAAGGAAAGGTTATCTACTATAATTTGCAGGGGAAACCGGTTGCCAATCCCGAGCGCAATTCCATTTACATCAGAGTTGATGCCACTGGCGCTACCAAAATCCTTTACTGATTTTCTGTGCCGATTTCCTGTTCTTCGCAGATTTCTCCTTGGATTTTGCACTTCGATTTGGAGTTCACGCTGATTTCCTGTAACGTTGCCATTTTATTGTAAGAAAGTTTTTTAATGAAAAGGACAATTTTATTTTCGCTTATTATGCTTATGGTCATGGCATCTTTTGCTATTCCTTCTCTCAATCCGAGGGTTAGGGGTGTATGGGCGAATGCAACATCAGAACTGGTACAAACCGATTCTGTGTTAATCTATTTTACCCGAAATGACAGTTTGCAAACCAAATCGGCTACGCTCATAGTTCCTACTTGCGGGATCAGCAGAACAACAATTTTCACACCCGATACAATCATAATGACGAATGCCGCCCCATTGAATATTGCTGTCGATAATAATTGTATAGTGGTAAATGGCTATCCATTATATTTGATTGAAAGTATCAATATAGTGAAACCTTATCCACAATTGGAGGCTAACGCGTTTAATATCGCTGATTGCCTTCAACAGTGGCAATTGGGTACCAGAATTATGTTGGGGGAGGATTTTTGTCAAGTAATGATTGACACCAACAATAATTCTTTCATGTATATGGTCAGTCCACAAATGTCGTATATCCGCGCTGCTTCATTGCGTCACACAAATAGAGGCTCTGTTTTTTTGCAAAACATCCGCATGATGAAGAATATGAATACAGGCGAATATACTCATTATTCTGCGTCTGACAATTACAAGCTGCTGAAGAATCTACCTGAAATAGACGCCACGAAGTTTAACCCCAATAAGTGTAAATTTGCCGATGAAGGCATATATTGGTCGTTTGTATCGAGCGAGCCCGGACATATTATTCTGAACGGTTGCGGAGAAGAATATGATTATTACCCCAACAAAATGGATAATGAAAGTCTGATAGAGTGGATTGAGTTTGTTCCTCAGCCCAAATGGTTAAGTCCCTCTTTTTAGGAATATTAAGGGAACGCTAATAACACATTGTCACAGCCTGAATCTGTTCTGGCATCCGCAGCTTATCCTTTTACATTTATTATTAAACACCATCTATAAATTAGGGCGTTATCTGACTAAATTAGTCTCCGATGGCGGCCTGGGCAGCTAAAATCCAATATTGATTATCAATAGATGTCGTAATACTCGAAACTATGTCTAAGCACTACATAGCCACTAAATTCAAAGATTGATTTTATTATTGATTAATTGTTGCATTCGTTAATAAATTCTTCCACGATGGCAGGGTCTCCGCACATTGACATCGCGGAACCTGCAACGCGAAAGTTTGCATAGGTCTTACTCATTATGAAGCGCCGGAACGCTTCATAAGTGGGTATGCCGAGAGTCTTGGCTATGCGGCATACTATTGTGCCCGTCTGCGTTGCGGTCAGTATGCGGTGGAGCACTTTCTCTTTCTCATTCATCGCTTCTTGTTTTAATAGATTCAACAAAAGTCAGGTGCTCGTCGAGCAACTGCTGATTGAGTATGCAGATTTGGTTTGTGGGCTTGTAATACTTCAAACGTCGGATTGCTTCCTCCGCCGAAATATAGCCCGTCATATAAAGCCGGACGGTATTGATGACGCGGTCGTTTGCCACACCACCTTCAACGTAGTCAAAACCTTTCCAAACATCTTTACCCAATCGGTTTGATGTCACGAAATCAAGCCATTCATTATCGTATGCTGTGAAGATTTTGGAATTGCAGCATCCGAGAATGTCTTGTTGGCGTAGATGATAGACAGAAACAATAGGAGGAGCATTGCGCATGTCGGCAACTTGCCCAGCCCATTCTTTTGCTTGCAGGTACAAGTCGGTGACGTAGAAGCCTGGACCAAAATCAAGATTCGGTCTGCCTACGTGAACCAGTGGAGATTTAATCTCGGCAGTTCCTCCGTGATAAACTGTCAATACATCGTACATCTCTTAAGTTATTTAGATTCCCGCTTGGCGAGAAGTTCTTTAAGTTCTTCTATAAGATTCTCCCAACTTTGAGTATGAAGCGGCTCGTAATGTTTGAGGATATATCCTTCGGTCATATCCGCTGCCTCCATGCGGTTGAACATCTCGGTATAATCGCATCCCTCCATTTCCGCAAGAGACTCCACACACTGAGCCAGGAAACCCATCTTGATTTCCTCCTTGCTTAGTTCAATCCATTTCTCACCGGTGTGAGTGTCAAATTCTTCTTTCATGTCGGGATTACTTGTTTTTGTGTACGCTTATAAGTTCATCCTTGTCGCGAAGCTGAGACTTCAGTTGCTCAACGCTATCTTTTAAAAGCTTGATTTGGGATTTTAGTTCACCTTTGGTTTCCTCCATATCCGCTATTTTCTGCCTCTGCATCTCAACTTGCGCCACCAAAACGGCATCTCCGACGTTGTTGCTCGCATCTCCGGCCAGAGAAACCGTCGAAAGATGTGCGGTAACACCTGTTGTACAATCACAATATAAACGGAAAAAGTTGTAGTCCAAAGCTTGGCATATCCTCGCAAGTCGTTTGGTGTCAATCGAATCTTTCTCAAAGATCCGATTGATGTGCTGTTGCGGCACGCCAATTCTGTGACCAAATTCCGTTTTGGTCAATTCCAGCTCATCAAAGCGTCGTTTGATGGCTTTGCCGATGTGAACATCATTTAATTCAAGCATTAAATATTAAACATCAAACACGTCTTTTTTATCAAAATCACAAACAAACATTGTTTAAATAAACTATTTTTGTTTTTTGCGTTTAAGCATTAAAAAGACTAAATCATGGCTTCCATCTACAAAGTTAGTCATTAATCATTAAACAAACAAATATAGTTCAACATAAATGGCTAACACGACCGAGAACGGTAGATGGTAGATTCAACTGGCAAGTGCAAAATTAACGATTTGTTTGAAAAACTCGTTCTTAGGGGTGGAAAAACCGAGCCTTTTTCGAGG
>X363_Desmarests_Spiny_Pocket_Mouse__coassemble_1140_pt1 | contig 10951 bp, 11 predicted proteins | sample X363_Desmarests_Spiny_Pocket_Mouse__metabat2_high_PE_013 | metagenome-assembled genome bin X363_Desmarests_Spiny_Pocket_Mouse
TGTGAAAGTTGAGGCTTTTGCTTAATTTTTTTTAGGAGGTTCTGCAACACCCTCGATACAAAAAAACTACGGCCCGCCGATACATTGAAGTATCAGCGGGTCGTGAATTGTATGGTGTTGCAGGTTATTTTGATGCCTCGTCGGCGTAACGGTCAGGGTAGTCGATATGTATGCGCGGGCGCTTCAGGGCTCTCGCTATCAGAATCACTCCGGCGATTATGAACGGGACGCTCAGGAGCTGTCCCATATTGAATGTCATGTCTTGCTCAAACTGCACTTGCGGATTCTTTACGAATTCGATGAGGAAGCGTGCGGTGAAAAGCCACGTTAGGAACACTCCGAAGATCAGACCGGGGCGCTCGCCGGCATTCCTGCGCCAGTACATCCACATGAGCACGATGAAAAGCAGCACATAAGCCAGGGCTTCATATATTTGCGTGGGATGGCACGCCTGGTCGGGGCCGTAGACGTTCTTCCAGTAGGCCGAGCGCACGAACATGAATCCCCACGGCAGGGTGGTGGCGTGGCCATAGATCTCGGAATTCATGAGGTTGCCTATGCGGATCATGGCTCCGACAAGGGCGATGGGTACGACGAGGCGGTCGAATGTCCACATGGGGCTGCGGCGGGTGGTGAAGTGTGAGTACAGGAGCACGGCTATGATTATGCCAATTGTGCCTCCGTGACTGGCGAGACCTCCTTCCCAGAATGCTATGATCTTGTCGGGGTGAGCGCTGTAGTAATCCCATTCGTAGAAGAATACGTGACCCAGGCGCGCGCCTATGATTGTGGCTCCCACTGTCCAGAGCAGGAGTATGCCGAGCCAGCTTTCGGGAGCGCCTTCGTGCTTGAACATACGGCCCACAATGTTGGTGCCGATCCAGAAGCCGAGTGCGAACATCAACCCGTACCAGCGGATGTGTATCCCGGTGTCGATGAGCATGGGATCTACGTCCCAGATTATGAAGTTGAGCATGGCTGTTATTTTTGTTTGCTGAAATAATCGCGTGTGGCTTTCCTCACACGTCCGCTCAGGGCGAGCAGGGCTATCATGGTGGGGATGGCCATGAGGGCGTAGAAGAGGTCGCACATGCCTATGGCGGCTTCGAGTGGTATCACTGCGAATATCACCAGTGTGGCAATGAAAAACCAAGTGTAGTACTTTGCATTCTTCTCTCCGAAGAGGTACGCTGCGCAACGGGTGCCGTAGAACGAGTATGAGAACATGGATGACATGGCGAAGCATATCACCACTGCAATGAGCATATATTCTCCATAGGGAATGCCTTTGGCAAATGCGTCCATGGCTACCTGCAGCCCTTTCACACCCTCCACGTCGATGTCGCCGCAGAGCAGGATGGCGATGGCGGTGAGGGTGCACACCAGGCCGGAGTCGATACTGGGTCCGAGCATCGCTATTAGCCCTTCGCGCACAGGCTCATTATTGCGTGATGCGCCGTGCATTATTGAGGCTGTGCCGATGCCGGCATCGTTGACAAGTGCGGCGCGGCGGGCACCTATGATGGCTATGCCGGCGAAGGCGCCGAATCCTGCGCGCAGGTTGAACGCTTCGGTGAATATGCGTTGGAATACGTCAGGCACGTGGGTGATGTTGGAAATGATGATGTAGAGTACCATCAGGAAGTAGATGCCTACCATGAATGGCACGAGTACTGAGGCCACACGCGCTATGCGTGTGATGCCGCGGAGCACTACCATGGACACTATCGCTGCTACGGCGATTCCGAACAGCAACCGGAATGAAAGCGCGTTGCTCAAGCCAGTGGCGGCGCCTACCCCCGATAGAATCCTGCTTGACTCAATGCCTTGGGCAGATGTGAACACGCTCATGAATGCCTCGGTGAGCTGGTTGGAATTCATTATGCAAAGCGTACCGAACATGCCGGCGATGGCGAAGAACACGGCCATAGGTTTCCACGACTTGCCCAGACCCTGCTCGATTATGTACATGGGGCCTCCGCGGTGGGAGCCATCGGAGCCTCGGCCTTTGTACATGATGGCCAGGACGCCTTCATGGAATTTGGTGGACATGCCTACCAGAGCGCTTATCCACATCCAGAAGATAGCGCCGGGGCCGCCCATGACCAGGGCAATGGCCACGCCGGCAATGTTGCCGAGCCCGACGGTGGCGGCGACGACAGACGCGAGCGCCTGCACTGATGATATCTGGCCATTGGATGCATCGGATTTTTGGCGCAGGGCCTTGATGGCGTATGGGAGGCGCCTTACCGACACCATTCCGGATCGTATAAACATATACAGACCACCGCCGATAAGGAGGAAAAACAATGGGTATCCTCCCAGGAAGTCGGCGGCGGCGATTATTGATTGGCTGATTTTATCCCACATGAGGGGGAGCGGTTAGCGGGTGAGTACGATATTGGATTCTTTGGCCAGGCGGCGCAGATTGAGTATGGCGTAGCGCATGCGTCCGAGGGCAGTGTTGATGCTTACGTCAGTGCGTTCGGCTATTTCCTTGAACGAGAGACCTTGGTAGAAACGCAGGTCCACAATCTCGCGCTGTTCGCGCGGCAGGCAGGCTACGAGCGACTTTACGTCGGACAGGATCTGCTGGTCGACAATCATGTCTTCGATTGTGCCTTCGCTGAATTCGCGACGGTTGAGGATATCGGCTTCGGCGTTGTCGGTGGAGACAGTCGAGGTGCTTTGTTCCTGACGGAAATGGTCGATGATCAGGTTGTGGGCTATCCGGGTGATCCATGCGGAAAATTTTCCGTCGCCGGAATAGCGCCCCTGCTTGATGTTCATGATTGCTTTGACGAATGTCTCCTGAAAGAAATCATTGGCAAGGTCATTGTCTTTTACAAGACGCAGGATATATGAGTATATGCGTTGCTGATGACGATTGAGAAGTGTGTCGAAAGCCTCGTTGTTGCCATTGGAATAAGCGGATACCAACTGGTCGTCAGTGAGCTTATGGGTATTTTGCATTCTATTCTTAAAATTGATTGGTTAGAGTAGAGATGTGCAATAGGCTGATCAGTATTATAGGGGTTAGTGAATTTTGATAATTGGTTTTGTTTCACAGGTGCAAAATTACTAAAAGTGTAGGATATCGGCAAGTGGAGATTGGAAAATTTATGTTTTTTAGCATATTTTGGACAATAAATTGCGAATTTATACGTCGGGACGCATTTGTGTTATCCGGACGGTTGATAAAATAAGGCGGCCACCGTATTGGTGGCCGCCTTGCTCGGAAGGGTATGGAATTTCAAAAGCAATTACTTCTGGAGACGGAATGTGACGGGAAGGTGGTATGTTACCTTCACGGCCTGACCGTTGTTACGTCCGGGATTCCACTTGGGCATTGCCTTGACAACGCGGATGGCCTCTTTGTCAAGGGCGGGGTGACGTCCGCGGACAACCTTAACGTTTTCGATCGCACCGGATTTTGATACGATGAATTCTACGATAACGCGTCCGGAGACACCCTCTTCAGCAGCGACAGCGGGATACTGGATGTGATCGCCGAGCCATTTGTACATGGCCTGTTCGCCACCGGGGAATTCGGGCTGCTGCTGAACGTTGGCCGTGGTGTAGACGATGTTGTCTTCCTTGGGCTTTTCTTCAACAACGATAACTTCTTCTTTCACTACTTTCTTGGTGAGGTCGTCGACACCGTCGGAGATATCCTGGACACCCATCTGGCGGTTGTCCTCTTTAAGTTCGTCCTGTGTCTTTACTTCGTTCACAACCTTTTCATCTTCCACAACGTCGATGATAGTGTTCTGAATCTGGTTGGCAACCTCTTCCTTGGGCATTTCGATTTTCTCTTCGGGAATCTCGATTTGCTGTTCCTCCGGTTCATCCTGGATTTCATCGTCAGGATTGTAGAGGGAAATGTTTTCCTGCACGGTATTGGTGTCGGCACCTTCGTCTTCGGGGGCTTTGAACACGCCTGTCATGATGGCAATCAGGAGTGCGAGAATAACGGCGAGGCCGATGAGCACGATTACGATTGCCTTGTTGTGACGCTGGGTGTTGTTCTGGCGCATCTGGTATGCGCCGAAATCCTTGTTCTTACCGTCGAAGACTATGTCGAGCCATTGTTGGGAGTTAAGATCTACATCTTTTGCCATAATAGTGTACGGTATTATTTGTTAGACGCTTTTCTCACAGTGGGACGGATGATAGTCTCGCCGGTCTTGCGTTCGAGAGCCTGCAGCAAGAGCGTGTCTGTGTGGGTTGGTAACTGGATGCTGTAACGAGAGATCTGGTTGATGTTCATCTCGTCAAGGGCATTGATAAGGCCTTCGTAGGTGGTGTTGGGGCCGGGTTTGATGATCACGACGGGGCGTGAGAGAGTGGAGTCGGCTGCGTTTTTCTTGGCCAGAGAGTCGAATGTCTCTTTGGTGATCTCGCGGTTTTTCCACTGGGCTTTTAGCTCGTCGTATTTTGTCATAACGGCTTCGTTCTGTCCACGGAGGATTTTACGGATACCCTGTTGAACTTTTACGCCGCCTTCGCGCTTGTCACCTACAAAACGTTCTTTCTGGATGAAATCGGGTTTTGTGAAAGTGGTGTCTGCGATACCCTGGTACCAGTAGATGTTGTGCACGGTCTTGCCGGTCTCGGGGTCGGTTTTGGGTTTGAAGGCGTTTTCTTCGCTGTACTCTGTATCAAGGATGAGTGTGATGGCCTCGGATTCCTTGGCCTGGTTCATCTGTTCCTTCTTGACGTTTGTGTCGTTGGTAGGAAGTGTGATCTGGAGCGTCTGGCTCTTGATCATGGTGGTACAGAGCATGAAGAAGGTGATCAGAAGCATGTTCATATCAACCATAGGCGTAAAGTCCACGCGGATAGTCATCTTCTTCTGGGCGCCTTTTTTGCCGCCCGATTCTTTTTCTTGTACTTCTGCCATGGTTATACTTAATTACCTGTTGATACTTCTTCCTCTGATGTGAGGGCTGTCATGAGAGAGAATTTGTTGAGCGACATGGTCTGGAGGTTGTCGAACACCATTTCCACAGTGGTGAAGGGTGTGTCCTTGTCGGCCTTGATTGCAATACCGCGACCGTCTTTGGTAACGGCGTTGTAAAGGTCGGCAAGAGCCTTGGCTTCTTCCTGTGTCAGGCCGTCGGCTTTCTGGTCGTGGACATCTTTTGCCACGAGGTAGATCGCGCGGAGCCAGCACTGGAAGTCGTTAAGACGGCCTTCCTTGTCTTTGTTGCCATCGATGGGTATACCGACGTCGGCACGGGTGAGGTCACCCTGGATTTTGTCGCGTTCGGTTATCGACATGTCAAGCAAAGCGGGGAGGGCGGCGAACGGTGCTCCGATCATGTTGGTCTCCATGAATGCTTTGCGACGGGCGGGGGTGATTTCGATGGGTGCGTTCTTGTGCAAGTCGTTGTAGACGCTGACAGCTTTGTCAAGCATCATTCCGCGAACTGTCTCACTCTTGTAAGTGGAGTCGACATCGCCGGTGAACGAGATGAAGATTTTGCCTTCTACAGCGGAGGGGTCATCGAGCTTGCCGGATTTGTCGGCGGAAGAGATGAGGATTGTCACCAGGTTGTTTACGGGCACCTTTTCTTCAGAAACCGAAGACGGTGTGTATACAATGGTAGGCTCCTTCTGCAGGAAGGTCGAAGTCAACATGAAGAAAGTAAGCAAAAGAACGGTAACGTCACTCATCGCGGTCATGTCGATGAATGTACTCTTCTTTTTGATTTTTACTTTTCCCATATTTACCTTTGTTTATTGTTTTGTTTTATTCTAAACTTGGAAATAGGGGATCAGTGAGTGGCGGCAAATGTCTGAACGATTGAGAAGCCGATTTCGTCGATAGCGTATGTGAGGTTATCGATCTTGTTGGTATAGAAGTTATAGGAGATGACAGCGAAAGCACCGGTTGCGATACCGAAGGCAGTGTTGATAAGGGCCTCGGAGATACCGGTTGACAGTTCGGTGGAGTCGGGGGCACCTGACTGAGCAAGAGCCTGGAACGATTTGATCATACCCATTACAGTACCGAGAAGACCTACGAGAGTACCGAGAGTGGTGAGGGTGGCCACGATGGGGAGATTCTGCTGAAGGGCAGGCATTTCCAGTGCGGTAGCTTCTTCGATTTCTTTCTGGATGGTGAGGATTTTCTGCTCTTTGGAGAGCTCGGTGTTTTTGTCCATTTCTTCGTAGCGGTTGAGAGCGGCTGCTACTACAGCGGCAACGGAGCCCTGCTGTTTTTTGCAAGCGGCCTGAGCACCGGCGATGTTACCAGCGGCGAGCTGCTTCTTGACTTCGGCAACGAATTTGTCGATGGAGCCTTTGCCTTTTGCAGAAGAAAGGGCGAACCAGCGTTCGAAAGAGATTACGATAACAGTGAGGAAGAGGGTCTGGAGGATAGGCACGATGAAGCCACCTTTATAGATAGTGCCCCAGAGGTTTTGGGGATGGCCATCTTCGTCGAAGTGCATTTCGTTACCGAACCAGAAAATGAAGAGGAGGACGCAGATGACTGCGCAAACGAGGATTACCCAGAATGCGTTTTTGATACCGGGCGCGTTTTTTTTGGCGGGCGCAGCCTTTGCAGACTGAGCGGTAGGCTTTTGAGCTTCCATGTTTTGAAAAACTTTGATTAAAGAATTAAATGTTATTAGAATGATTAATTTAAAATGATCAGCAATATGTCCGTTGATTGAATTTCATGGTCAGTGTCCATTGCATGGTATGTAAATCCAGGTGGATATGGTACATGATCTGGCAATCAAATGGGATTTATCTTCTCGCAAAATTATCTGTTTTTTTTCAGTTGTCAAAATTTTCTGGATTAAAAATTACACATTTAAGGTGCGATAACATGTAAATGTGTTATATAACATGGTTTTGTGTGAAAATATCCTCTGATTTGTTATTTTGCGTTAAACGGGGCGGTTGCGCTCAGGATTTTGTCAAGCAGCGCGGGGCTTAAAGTCAGCCTTGGGTCTGCGGATCCGGTGGTTATGTTTTGCAGGAAATGGGGCATTTCATTGAGATAGATCCGGCTCATATGTCTGTTGGCATCGGTGTCGTTCATGAGCGAGTATGACAGATTGGCGTAGCGGTCGGCGAGTTTGACCGAGGGGGCATAGGGGGTTGACCTGATGCCGGCATAATATTTTTCGTTGGCCCTTTGGTCGCGCGTTCTGCCTTTCTCGTTGGTGAGTGCGTAGGCTATTTCTGCCGCGGTGATGCTAAGGGCGTGAGGCATGAAGTGTGCTGCTTCTGCCACTACGTCGTTGTAGGTCAGACGCGCATCCTCTATCGAATCATGGAAGTAGGCTCCGAAAACCATGGGTATGATGTCGTCAGGCGTGGGACAAATCGATGCGCAATATTTCATGACAGCGTCGGCCACCATGTCAAGGTGGTATCCGTAGGGATGTGTGCCGCCGTAGAGTTGGTTTACGTTGTCGTGTATCTCGTGCGCGCGGCTGCGTATGGCATCGATGGTGTCTGAATATTGATTCAGGTGTTTGGAGAATTCCAGCTCTGTCATGGGTGTTGTATTGCGTTCTGGGGTATCTGCATGGTGATGCAGTGGAGCGATCCGTGCTGTTGTATCAGCGGGAGGCAATTGATTGGGATGATTCTGTGGGCGGGGAATGCCCGTGAGGCTGCTGATATGGCAATGGTGTCGTAGTGCCCGTCGGCGTAGACTGGCAACAGAACAGCATCGTTGAGTATTAGGAAGTTGGCATACGTGGCTGGAAGCCGCATCCCGTCTTCATCGTAGATGGGCTGCGGTATAGGCATGGGGATGGCCCTGAATTTGTTCCCGTCGGCGTCTGTCAGGGCATGGATTTCTGCTTCCATGAGTGATAGTTCGGTGAAGTGGATGTCGTCGGGACGGTCGCATGCGGAATATAGGATGGTGTTGTCAGGACAAAGACGCGCCAGCGTGTCGATGTGGCTGTCGGTGTCGTCGCCTTCGAGGAATCCGTGGTGCAGCCATAATATCTTGCGCGCACCGAAAGCATTGAGCAGGTATTCTTCAATCTGTGGTCTGGAGATGCCTCCGTTGCGGTTGGGCGACAGCAGGCATTCTGCGGTGGTGAGAAGAGTGCCATTGCCGTCGGATTCGATTGATCCACCCTCGAGAACAAAGCTGAGATGGTTGGAGTACGAGCCGTTGAAGATGCCGCTGTCAAACAGATGCCTTGTTATGAGATTGTCTTTGTCTGCGGCGAATTTCAGCCCCCAGCCGTTGAATTTGAAATCGTTGATCATCGGAAGTCCGTCGGAGGAGATGGTGGTGATCGGACCGAAATCGCGGGCCCATGTGTCGTTGGTGGGTATTTCCAGGATATGGAGCTTGTCTGCCGGTATGCGTCCTTTAAGTTTGCTGGCGGGATCGTCGGGGTAGGGAGTGACGATAATGAGCGCAGAAACATGCTGTGCGATGGCTGTGGCGATTTCTGCATAGCAGTCTGTCACGGTGTCAAGCATGTACTCCCAATCGGTATGCTTGTGCGGCCATGCTATGAGCACGGCATCGGCCGGATGCCATTCTGCGGGCAGGTTACTCATTGTCATAATCGGTGAGGGAATCCCAGACTGATTCTTGATTCTCTATGTATTCGTTGCAGTAGTCGCGGAATCCGTTGCGCTCGGTATTGCCTATCTCGTGGCACCATTGGCGGTACTGGTCGCGCAAGGCGGGGTCGTCGGCAATCATCTTGTGGAATTCCATATCGGCTACGTCTATGCTGCGATGTTGGGTTATGATAGATTGGAACAGTTCTTCTAAATCTTCCATTGTCAGGTTTAAGGATAAATAGTGTAGCTCCTGGGGCTACAAGTGATAAGTTTGCGCAAAAATAATGATATTATTTATAAATACAATGATTTTTACGCTTTTATTGTGCGCGGATGTATGTTTTTTCGCATTTGTGGCCTTGGCGGCGTATGTAAATCCCGGGTGGAGGGGATGGGGATGTGACCTTGCGGCCTGTCAGGTCGTACAGTTCCGCCGGATCTGTGACTGACGGAATGTCAGGCACATGTGTGTCGTCCAGGATGTATTTCAGACCGGCGTGGGCGTCGATCACTCCGGCTCCCCAGCGGGGATTGGATCCGAAGGTGGGATATCCGGTGCGGGCGGTGGATTGGGCAATGCGGATGATGTCGGAGGCGGATAATGACGGGTCGGCCTGCAGCCACAGGGCTGCCACGCCGGCCATGTATGGCGAGGCCATGGATGTGCCGCAGTCGGCATACCAGTAATAATTGGAGTCTCCGGAGGTGGTTACCGATGATAGATTCCAGGCGCCACCTGAGGCGACGAATGGCGATGATGCCGCGGATATCACATAGTGTCCCGGCGCACAGATGTGGGGCAGGACGGTGCCGTCAGGGAGCGTGCCGTAACCGTTGAATGGCGACACCTCGTCGGTGGGATGTTGCCATGTGAGTGGCTCCGATGAGTCCAGTTTTGGAGCGCTGTTGCGTGTGCTCACAGATCCAACGGCTATTACGCCGGGAGCAGTGGCCATGTCGCTGATTGACATAAGCGATCCTACTTTAATCTCGCCAGTCAAACCGAAATTGCAGATGTTGGAGGTGGCAAAGTCGGAATACACGTGTATGCTTGTCCCGGCTTTGGCTCTCATGGCTATGCAGTTGAAATACTTGCTCCAAGCCTTGCCTGAGGCGCGTTCGGTGGAATATGTGTCGTAGGCCACGGATACGCAATGACGGCCGTTGTAGGGGTATACGTCGCCGGATATGGCGATGCGGCCGGTGAAATACTTGCCCCAGCCGGCATCAGAATCCGGCGAAAGCAGAGCTGTGCCGCCGGAATAGTCGAGCCATGGCGTGGAGTAGATGGCCGATTTGGTGTCCCAGTCGTATACGTCGATGCGTATTTCGACGGGTGTGGCATCGTCGCTCCATATCTCGGTGAGGCCTGAAGTGGTGCCGACATTGTATGTCACGCGGTCGCTGATGGCTACGCGCACGGCCTGGTCACCGGAGGCAAAAGTGTGGTGGGCGGAGATGGTCTTGTCGCCGCTGTTTCCGGCAGCGACACATATCACGGCGTCCGAGGCGCAGTGTGCCAGATATTGGCATATGAGGGAGGTGCCGTCGTGCGGGCCTGTGTAGGATGACAAGGAGAGGTTGATCACGGCTGGCTGATCCTTGTCATGTGCATATTGTATTATGTCTTCCACTCCGGCGAGGATGCCCACATCGGTGAGACGGCTGGTGGTGGCTATGATCTCGCAGCCCGGAGCCACTCCGGTGAGGCCGTTGCCTGAATACGCGCCTGTGAATATATTGGCCACATGTGTGGCGTGGGTTTCTGATGGCGTGTCTGTGGTCCAGTGCGTAATCTCTGTTTCTGAGGTGGCGTGTCTGAATTCGCCTTGTGCGGCATTGTAGTGGTGTGTTTGCGACACGCGCCCTGAGAATGCTAAGTGGTGCGGGTCGAATCCGATGTCGGAGAATCCGGCAATGACTCCTGTGCCGTCGAAGCCGTGCGGCAGTTCAGTGCCGCTCTGGGCCAAGTCTACATTGCAGTACGGGCGAGCTATGTCAAGCGATGGTGAGTGGCTGCGGCTGAGCGATGCGTAGTTGATGCCGGGCATATCCATGATTTTGTCAAGATTGTCAGTAGGGATGCAGGCGAGTATTATATTGTCGCGTCGGCCGAGTATTATTGTGCCAAGTGCCTCAAGACGGCCAATCGTCTCTTCGCCGTCAATGTCCATCAGCATCGGATAGTAGGGGTCCCGGTCGCTGTCGCGCGATCTGTCGGCGGAGCTGCGGGCGGCGATTAGGGCTGTTGAGGAGGGGTCAAGAGGACAGGTGCACCACAGGATTCCCGGACACAAGGCGATAGTTAGTATGGCTAATCGGCGTTTCATTGAAAAAAATAAGAGTGTGTCTAAAAACAAAAGTTAAAGCATGGATTTCATCTTATGGAGAG